>ERZ808278.263-NODE-263-length-40726-cov-7.544049_pt1 | contig 40726 bp, 56 predicted proteins | sample MGYA00521239_ERZ808278 | MGnify/ENA primary metagenome ERZ808278 (study PRJEB31516, sample SAMN03275600) | gut metagenome | biome: mammalia-associated habitat; material: feces | host: Papio cynocephalus | place: Kenya | collected 2012-07-17 ... | reverse complement strand
GTTTGTGCTATAATGGAGGAGCAGCCGCCCGGCGTGGGTTGGTTTGTGTGGGTTGGTCGTTCGGCTTTGGTCGGTGGAGCGGTCAACCCTCTTTTCTTGCTATAATGTACTTGATGTTTGCGTAAATCGTGTTGAATGGCGAGTCTTTGCCTTCAAGCTCGATTTTCTCAATAATGCAGTTGCCGACAATCTCGGCAAGAGGACTATTGTATATAATGTCCTCCCCGTTGAAATGTAGACAAAGGTCTACACCGTCCGGCATTACTTCCGCAAGTTCTTTTACTGTCATGCGTTGCACCTCCTTTTTGATTACGATAACATTATAGCACGATTTGCCGTAATTGTCAATAGGTAAATCAAGATTTATCGTAATTTTTTTCGTTCAGCTTTTCAAGCTGCATTTTTTCCGCTGTCCGGCTCGGCGTGGGTCATTATTCCGGCGTTCCGGGGCGGTACACCCCCGGAGGGGGAAACCGGGCGGGGCTTTCGGGGCGGGTGAGGGTCGCAACCACTCGCAAAAAATAAAAAGGCTTTTTACGGAAACCTCTTGACAAGTAGCCGTATTTATGGTATGCTGTTACCGTAATCAAGGAGGACTGCGATATGAAAAATGTAGTTGCATACATTCGTGTTAGTACAGATGGGCAGCTTGGGGATGATAAGTTCGGTCTCGAAGCTCAACGGGAACAAATTATCGAATACTGTTCAAAGAACGATATGAATATATTGAAATGGTATTCTGATGAAGGGGAAAGCGGTGCGAAATACAGACCGGGATTCGATGAAATCGTATATGGCGATGTAACCAATCCTCCCTATGAAGCGGTCATCGTTGCAAAGTCCGACCGAGTTGCGAGAGACATCAATATCTATTTCTACTATCAGGGCGCACTTCTTCGGAAGAATATAGAACTGATTAGCATTTGTGAGGACTTCGGTCAGTTTGGTGTGTTCGCAAATATGCTCAAAGCGTTTACCCTAACCTGTGCTGAAATGGAACGAGAGAACATAAACAAACGAACAAGTGCCGGGCGTACAGTTAAGTCCTCCAAAGGTGGGTATAGCGGAGGGCGAACTCCTTTCGGCTATAGGGCTGAAAATCATCAAATGATTATCGTCCCCGATGAAGCCGAAATCGTCAAAACTATTTTTCGCCTGAAAGATATAGAGGGTTGGACTTACAAAGCGATTGTTGACTATCTTAACCGAGAGGGAAAAACCAATCGAAGCGGTACAAAGTTTTCCATCAGCACCGTTCAAACGATATATGAAAATAAAAAAACCTATCAAGGATATTATCGTTATGGCAAGAATACCGATTGGGTTGAAGGTGTTCACATTCCTATCCTGACGAGGTGAAGGTGAATGTGGAAAACATACAATTCATTTTGCCATTGGACGGAGAGGATGCTATTTAAGAAAAAGGGCTGTTTGTTTGGTGCTTTTATCGACCTCATGATTGGAGTATGTTGGTTTGGCGTTTCGGCTGTTTTCTTTGTTGCAGGATTCTATTATTTACTCTTCTACCTTGTTAGATGGACTTGGAGAAAAGTGTTTAAGAAAGATGATTCAGACAAGATTATCTTAAAAGAAGTTGCGAATGAAAACAAACCGAACGGAATAGGCTTTGATGATACTATGGACGGGTTGGCGTATGAGAGGTATTGCGCCGCTCGATTGAAACTGTACGGGTATACGGACATTGTTGTTACCAAAGGTAGCGGAGATTTTGGTGCTGACATTATAGCAACCGATAGAGAAGGTAATCGAGTATGTATTCAATGCAAGAAATATCAAGGAAGCGTTGGATTAGATGCTGTGCAGGAGGTACATACATCGAAAAGTCATTATGGGTGTAAAAGAGCAATAGTAATTACAACATCAAATTTCACCCCATCCGCTCGTCAACAGGCTCAGGAATGTGGAGTTGAGCTTATTTCAAACTTCAAATAATCGGCTCTCGCAACAGGGCGATGAGTAACAGTCAACAGGGACTACCTTCGGGTAGTCCTTTTCTTTTGGGAGGTAATGAAAATGGATAACGAAAAACTCATATCCAAAATATTTTTTGAAATACAAAAAGACCCCTCTGACTACCGGGCATACGAGGATGTGTTCTCACTTTGCCGCAGTATTGAGGAGTCCGACTTCAAGTTGGCGCACGACACCAACGCTGAGTTGCGGTCGCATATCAGCCGGGGAATGAAAACCTCGGCGTATGCAAAACTGTTTGACCTGTATCGGCGCAGCTTGCTATTCGATGCACCGTATAAGTTCGACAGCTATCTTCTCTACATCGAAATCAACCGAAAGCCGGAGGAGCGTTTTTATCAGCCCCGCCGCCGTATTCTGAAACAGGTTGTGGATAACCTGCAAAAGCTCGTAGACGATGAACTCGATGAACTGTTCATCTCCATGCCCCCTCGTGTCGGCAAGACCACCATTCTGATGTTCTTTGTCACTTGGCTCATCGGGCGCAACAGCGAGTCATCCAACCTGTATTCCGCATACTCCGATACCATCACCAAAGCGTTCTACAACGGCGTATTGGAGACAATTCAAGACCCCGTGACCTATCTGTGGAAGGATGTATTTCCTTCTGCGAAGGTGGTACAGACCAACTCTGCCGATGAAACTCTGAACATCGACCGCAAAAAGCGTTATCCCTCGCTGACCTGCCGTTCTCTATACGGTACTCTGAATGGCGCTTGCGACTGCAACGGCGTTGAAATCTCCGATGACCTTATTGGGGGCATTGAGGAAGCAATGAACAAAGACCGTTTGATGTCTGCGTGGAGCAAAGTTGATAACAACCTGCTTCCTCGTGCGAAGGAAAAAGCGAAAATCCTTTGGTGTGGTACTCGATGGTCTATGATTGACCCGGCAGGACTTCGCATGGAGCTTCTGCAAAATGATGAGCGATTCAAGACTCGCCGTTTTGCGGTCATCAATCTGTCGGCACTTAATGAGAACGATGAGAGCCAATTCAATTACGACTACGGCGTGGGTTTCAGTACAGAGTACTATCAGCAGCGGCGAGCTTCCTTCGAGCGCAACAACGATATGGCTTCTTGGGCGGCTCAGTATATGGGTGAGCCGATTGAAAGAGACGGTGCTTTGTTCACCCCGGATGACTTCCGCTATTACAATGGCGAACTCCCGACCGATGTTGAGCCTGACCGTATCTTTATGGCGGTAGACCCGGCTTTCGGCGGCGGTGACTTTGTTGCATCCCCGGTCTGTTATCAGTATGGCGAGGACATCTATGTTCACGATGTGGTGTACGATAACCGGGACAAGAAGGTTACTCAACCGCTGCTTGTCAAGGCGGTCATTGAACACAGTGTTCAAGCGATGCAGGTTGAAGCAAATAAGTCCACCGAGTCGTACAAGGAGGGCATTGAGGAAGAGTTGAAGAAACAGGGCTACCGTCTGAACATCACAACGAAAGCCGCTCCCACCGACAAGGCAAAGTATCAGCGTATTTTCGATAAAGCCCCTGACATCCGGGAGATGATGATTTTCAGAGAGCCGGGAAAACGGGATAAAGCCTACTCCCTCTTTATGCAGAATGTGTTCTCTTACAAGATGCTCGGCAAAAACAAAAACGATGATGCGCCCGATAGTCTTACAATGGCTGTAAGCATGGTACGAAATCCGATGGGGCGTTGTGAGGTTTTCCGAAGGACTTTTTGACTTTCTTGCTCTCCAATGGTTTATTTACACAAAACCGCTTGACAAAGCATTGAAGATGTGCTATAATGGTATGTGTATAAGAATAGGTACTTGAAGGAGGTGGGCTGAGTGGCTATGACTCGTACATTGACAGGCAGGACTGTCATCTATACCGATGTGGATGTCATCGACAGAAACAATGTCGTGGAAGTCCTGAATAAGGCTCTCGAAACTCACGATGTCAACAAGAATGACATTCAGTACCTTTACGACTATTACAAGGGCAAACAGCCCATTCTTGAAAGAGTGAAAGACATTCGTCCCGAAATCAACAATAAGTTGGTCGAAAACCGGGCAAATGAGATTGTGTCTTTCAAGGTCGGCTATCTCATGGGTGAGCCGATTCAGTATGTTTGCCGTGGTGGAAGCGATGAGCATTCCGAAGCTATCAATCAGCTCAACGAGTTTGTATTCGCTGAGGATAAGGCAGCAAAGGACAAAGAGCTTGCCGATTGGTTTACTATCTGCGGTACTTCGTTCCGCATGGTACTCCCGGATGCCGTTGACGATGATGTTGACGAAGCTCCTTTCGAGATTTATACTCTCGACCCTCGCTATTCCTTTGTGGTCTATCACAATGGTCTTGGCAACAAACGCAAGATGGGTGTAAAATACATCATCAAGCAGGACAACAGCATTGTGTATAGCGTATACACCGATGCAATGTACTTTGAAATCAAAGACGGCAAAGTTCTTAAAGCAGAGCCGCACTCTCTCGGATGTGTCCCTATCATCGAGTACCCGGCGAATACCGCTCGACTTGGTGCGTTTGAGATTGTCCTCCCTCTCCTCGATGCAATCAACGAGGTCGGAAGTAACCGGCTTGACGGTGTTGAGCAGTTTGTTCAGTCCATCCTTCTTCTCAAAGGTGTTGACATTGATTCTGATGACTTCAAGGCTTTGAAGGAAAACGGCGGTCTGAAAGTTCCACTCGAAGGAGATGCAAAGTATCTTGTTCAGGAACTCAATCAGACTCAGACTCAGACCCTTGTCGATTATATGTATCAGACGGTGCTTACCATTTGCGGTATGCCTAACCGAAACGGCGGCAGCTCTACGAGCGATACCGGGTCGGCGGTCATTATGCGTGATGGTTGGTCTGCCGCCGAAGCGAGAGCGAAAGATACTGAGCTGATGTTCAAGATGTCCGAGAAGGAGTTTCTGCGGTTGGTTATCTCCATTGCAAACACCCTTCGAGATATGAACTTGAAGCTCTCTGCAATCGAGATACGCTTTACTCGCCGTAACTACGAGAACATTCAGGAAAAAGCACAGGTGCTTACTACGATGCTCTCGAACAATAAAATTCATCCTCGACTTGCTTTTGAACACTGCGGTCTCTTTGTAGACCCTGAACTCGCTTATACCGAAAGCAAGGAATACGCCGAAGAGCGTGAAGCCGAACTTCTGAAAGAGTTGGAAACTGACTCCGCTCACAAAGATGACGGTAGCGAGGATGACTCAGACGAAAGCGAGGATAATGATGACAACGCTGAAAGCGATTGACGGCTCTTGCGACAAGAACGGAGAGGTTGTTCTTCACCTGTTTTTGTCGGATGGAAGTCAGGAAACTTTTAAGTTGTCTCGTTCCGATGTTGTCGCTTTCCTCGACAAGGAGGTGTGAACGATGTACGAATATACCGATAAGGTCATTCGCTATATGCGGAAGAAGTTCATTCGGTTGTTCAATCAGTTCAACGGTCTTACCTCCTTTGACGAATTGAATGTTATTCAATCCTCCAAATCTCTTTATGAGGAGTTGGAGAAGATAACAGAAGAAGGTCTCCTTTTAATAGCCAAACGAGCGTATAAAGACCAAAGCGGCAAGTTTGCGGATGCAATTTCTGTCGCTTGGTTGCTCGGATGGTTGAACGACTATAACCCGGTAACGAAGTATGTGTATATGCACGAAATCGAACGAAAGTGCGCTCGGTTTGCCGAGAGTATTCTCGCAAGCGGCAATCGTGCGAAAGAGACTGAAACCGCCCTTCGTTATTGGTCTAACATGGTTACGCAGTATGCTATCGACATTACCGATAAGGCAGTTGAACAAGCCTATCTTGATAATGATGTCGAAAAGGTAATATGGGTAACAATGAAGGACGAACGGCGTTGTACCGAGTGTCGAAAGCGAGACGGCAAAATCTACGACATTGCAAAAGTACCGCCGAAACCTCACTTGGGGTGCAGGTGCTATTTACTGCCATATTGGGGAGGTACAGACTGATGACAACAGCAGTAATTGACTCGAAACTGTTTACGGCTGAGGTCATTGAGGAGATTCAAAGAATCCTCAAACACGGCAACTCGGTTGAATTGAAGCGAGAAAACAACCGACTCGTGGTAGTCGAGATTCAACGAAAAGTGAAAATCAAGACCTCTGCAAATGGGTAGAGGGAAACAGCCAACAGGGGCTATGAGCGGAAATGCTTGTAGCCCCTGTTCTTTTTGATATAGCAGCCGAAAGGCTTGATATATGAGAGTGAACTCCAAACGCAAGGGTCAGACAAGACCGTAAAACAGACAATAGTGCTGAGTGAACAGCCTTGTTAAACGCAGGAGGTAATTGATATGGCAAAAATCGACATCACCAAAATCGAAGGGTACGACAAGATGACCCCGGAGGAAAAGCTCGCAGCTCTTGAAGCGTTTGAGTATGAGGACAACTCTTCTGAGTTGGAAAAGTACAAGAATGCCGCTTCTAAGGCAAACTCCGAAGCTGCTGAGTGGCGCAAAAAGCACAACGCTCTTCTGTCCGAGGAGGAACAGAAGAAACAGGCAAACGAGGAAGAGCTTACTACTCTTCGTGCAAAAGTCGAAGCAATGGAAAAGGAAAAGCTCATTGCCGGACACAAGGCTCAGTTCCTTGCTATCGGGTATGACGAAGCCCTTGCCGATGCTACCGCTAAGGCTTTGGCTGATGGAGATACCGCTAAGGTGTTTGCCAATCAGAAAAAGTTCCTCGAAACGCACGACAAAACTCTGAAAGCGGACTTGCTCAAAAAGACACCTGCTCCCCCTGCCGGAGACGGCGGGGACACAATGACTCTCGACAAGCTGAGAAAAATGTCTCCGCAGGAGCGTTATGAGTATTCCGAAAAGAATCCCGAAGAATACAAAAAACTTTATGGAGGTAATGAATAATGGCTAATACCGTATATCCGAATTTTTACCTGTCTAACGAGGTAGAAGACCAGTACAAGTCTCATCTTGACTTGCAGCAGTTCTGCACCGTTGACAACAATCTTGTCGGCACTCCCGGCATGATTCGCAAAATCAATGTTTATAAGGCTACCGATGGTACTGAAAAGCTCGCAATCGGTGCGGGTAACTCTAAGTCCATCGAGGTTGGCTACACCCCGAAGGAGTACACGATTCTGCTCGCTCAGAACAGATTCAAGTACTATGATGAACAGGCTATGACCGACCCGCAGCTTGTTCCTGTCGGCACTCGTCACATGGGTACTGACCTGTTCAACACCGTGAACGCTGACATCTATGCGGAGTTTGCAAAGGCTACTCAGGTAGTTCTTGGCACGAAGTTCAATTTCGATATTTTCGCTGATGCTCAGTCTGTGCTTGCGCTCGAAAACCTCGAAGATGTTACCATCTTTGCTTTCGTGTCTCCCGCCGATGTTGCTGACATCCGTAAGGAGCTGAAAGAGACCTTGCAGTATGTCGAAGCGTTCGCAAAGAACGGCTATGTCGGCACTGTGGCGGGTGTGAACATCTACACGAAGAAGGATGCAACTTCCGGCTCTATCTACATGGGTACGAAGGAAGCCGTCACCCTCTTCAACAAGAAGGGCGTTGAAATCGAGCAGGAGCGTGATGCCAACACTCGTGAGAATCGTATCTTCTCCCGTAAGTACTACCTTGCGGCTCTTACCAATGAGACGAAGGTTGTCAAGCTCTTCAAGGGTACGGCTACCGCTGCAACCGAGACTACGGTTACTGCGGGTACTACCTACTACAAGAAGGTAGGCAACGGCTATGTTGCGGTTACTCCCGCAACGGGCGATAACCCGAAGACCAGCGGTTGGTACACCATTGCGTAAAAAATGAAAGGAGGCAAGCAACATGGTATGGACTGACGAAGAAAAACTCACGATGCTCAAATCCCTCTTGAACGAGGAAAAGGGCGAGGAGACCGCAGACAGCGTGTTGCTTGCCTATCTTTCGTTGGCGGGTCGAAAGGTTATTCAAAGAGCCTATCCCTACCGGGATGATGTTGAGATAGTGCCGGACAAGTACGCAACCAATCAGGTTGAAATTGCTTGCTATCTTCTCAACAAGCGTGGTGCGGAGGGAGAGACCTACCATAGCGAAAATGGTATTAACCGTTCCTACGAAAACGCCGATGTGCCTGAGTCGATGTTATCGAGAGTGCTTCCTTTTGCGGGGGTGCTGAAATGAGATGCTTACACAGAAATAAGCGGAAGTTCTACTACGCACTTTTCAAGGAAAAGGTCGCTATCAAAGACGAGTACGGCAATGACAGCGGTGAATACAAGGTGGTCTATGAATCTCCCGTTGAGATGAAAGCCAATGTGTCAGCCGCTACGGGTGAAGCTCAGGTTGAGCAGTTCGGTAACTCTCTTCTGTGCGATAAGGTCATCATCACGGACGATGTTACCTGCCCAGTCGATGAACATTCCGTTTTTTGCATCGACTCTCCTCCCGCCTATGACAAGGACGGAAACCTTATTTACGATTATATCGTGAAGAAGGTTGCTCGGTCTCTCAACACGGTCTCATTTGCGGTAAGCAAGGTGGAAGTATCGTGAAGAAAATCAAGTGTACTCTCGGAACGCTGCACAAGGCGATTGCCGAAATCGAAAGCTATCAAAAAGAGTTGGATGAAAAAGTCCATACCCTTATGGAACGGCTTGCCGAAATCGGAATCGAGGAAGCAACTGTGCGGTTTGCAAATGCAATCTATGACGGCACAAATGATGTGCGAGTGAATAACACTCCTGTTTGGATAGACAAAAACAAGTTGGCTATCTCCGCAACGGGTAAGTCTATCACTTTCATCGAGTTTGGCGCAGGTGTGCATTATGCAGCCGAGAGTCATCCGAAAGCGGGAGACTTTGGCTTTACTCGTGGCGGGTACGGGTATCACTTAGGTAAGCTCGACTCGTGGCGATACTCAGGCAATCCCGGAACAAACGGTGAGGTTATCACCGAGAGCAAACATCAAGGCGAAGTCAAAACCTACGGCAATCCGGCAAACCGGGCGTTATACGATTCTGCTAAGGAAATGCGAGAGCAGATAACAAAAATCGCTGAGGAGGTGTTCGGTAAATGATTGATGTGGAAAACGAGATTTTTACGAAGGTCGCTACCGAACTTCGCACTCAGTTCCCGAAGGTCAATGTCTATAGTGAGGATGTGCGTAGTCCTTCATCTTTCCCGTGTGTAAGCATCGTGGAAGCCGATAATTATACGGTCAAGCGAACGCAGGACTCCGGGAGTAACGAGAATCACGCCAATCTTATGTATGAGGTCAATGTCTACTCGAATAAAACGAGCGGAAAAAAGACTGAGTGCAAGGAAATTATCGCTATCATTGACGATATTCTCTTGGGTCTTGGGTTTACCCGCACAATGAAAAACCCTGTTTCGATGGACGATGCTACTATTTATCGAATGGTTACTCGATATACGGCTATCGTCTCTACCAATCAAACAATTTACAGGAGGTAATAAGTAATGGCTATTTCCACTTACAAGGTCTTTCTGATGAAGAAAGCCGCAAGCGGCGGCACTTATAGCAAGGTCGTTGACATCAAAGACTTCCCCGACCTCGGCGGTGCGCCCGAAATGCTCGAAACCACCACCCTTTCGGATGGTATGCAGACCTACATCCCCGGCATTCAGTCTCTTGAAGCGTTGGAGTTTACCGCCAACTATGATAAGGATGACTATGCTACTCTTACCGCTATGAAGGACACCGAAACGGAGTTCGCCGTTTGGTTTGGCGGTACTGAGTCGAACGGTGTTGTCACGCCTACCGGGTCTGAGGGCAAGTTCGAGTTCAAGGGCAAGCTCAATGTGTTCGTTGTGGGTGGCGGCGTGAATGAGGTGGTCGATATGACTATCACCATCGCTCCTTCCACTCCCATCACCGTAGCTTCTGCCTAAGACCGTGAAACAAGGAGGAATGTATCATGGCTAAGACTATCAACTTTACCTTCGAGGGTACGGATTATACTCTCGAATACACGAGAGCTTCTGTGGCGGCTCTTGAAAAACAGGGGTTTAACATCGGGGATATTTCCGAGAAACCTCTTACCACTCTTCCCGCTCTCTTTGCAGGAGCGTTTCTCGCTCACCATCGTTTCGTGAAGCGTGAAGTCATCGACCGTATTTTCGAGAAGATGACAAACAAGATGGACTTGGTAATGCGACTCGCTGAGATGTATAACGAGCCTATCGAAGCACTTGTCGATGAGCCGGAGGAGTCCGAGGGAAACTTGACTTGGGGAACGAGTTGGTAAGTGACTCGCAACCCCACCGGGGCGGCGAATCGAAAGGGTTTGCCGCCCTTTCTTATACTGAGGTGTTCTACAATCACTTACCATATTACTTGGCTATCGGCATGACTCCTGAGCAATTTTGGGACGGAGATTGCCGATTGACGGAGAGTTATCGAAGGGCTGACGAGTTGAAGCAGCGGCGAAGGAATCAAGACCTTTGGTTACAGGGAATGTATTTTTACGAAGCTCTGTGCGATGTGTCTCCCATCCTTCAAGCCTTCGCAAAGAAAGGCACGAAACCTACTCCGTATTCTCCTGAGCCGTATGCCGTTACCGAAAAGCAGGTCAAAGAAAAGAAGGAACGGCAAGAACGCCTTAGATACGAAAAAACAAAGGCGAAAATGGCAGCGTGGGCGGCAAAGACCAATACACAGCTTGCTATTCGAGCCGGGAAGGAGGTAGACGGTGGATAACACGATTGACACCTTACAAATCGAAATTGAATCTTCGACTACCGATGCACAGCGTGGATTGACGAAGTTGAAGAACTCCCTCCAAAAGCTGACTGAGATGAGTAATGCTGTTGCCAACATGAACAGCGATGGTATCTCGAAGTTAAAGGAAATGGCACAGGGCGTTGAATCCCTTGCAAACGCCGGGAGTAATCCCGGTCTGAGTGCCGCTGTTTCCGAACTGAGAAAGCTCTCGAAGATTGATTTTTCCAACCTCGGTGCGGGGTCTGAGAAAATCTCTGAGATTGCCGATAAGGTCGGTGAAATCACAAACGCAAATCCTATCACCGCTCCCTCTGTCGATAAATCGGATTCTTCGCAAGTGAATATTGACACCAACTCTATAACCGATTCCGAAAATGCACTCAATCGTACAAAGGAAGCGTTAGATGCGGTCAAAGAAAAGGCGGGAGAAGTCACCGATAAGTACCGTATGCAAGCGGCAGAGCTTGTAAAGAGTTCAAAGAATATTGACCTCATTAAGATGAGACTTGAAGCTCTAAGGGGAAAACTTGCCGAAGCATTATCCTCACAAGGAAGCTCCGATGCTGTGGGTCAAGATACTATCGCAAATTATGTCTCGAAGATTCAAAGACTCGAAGTTGAGTTGAAAAAAGCATCGGCTGAGGGAAATGTATTCCGTAAGATTCTATCGGGTATCGGAAAAGTCTGTTTGACAGGTCTTAAAGGGATTGGGAAAATCGGTAAGTATGTAGGTGGAAAGTTCGTAAACTCCATAAAGTCAGGGACTAAAAAAATGAACGCTCTGACTCGTGCTTTGGGGCGAGTTGCTTTATACAGAGCATTTCGCTTTATATGGTCTCAGATAGCAACCGCTTTCAAAGAGGGAACGAACAATGTATATCAGTACAGTAAAGCTATCGGCGGCAACCTTGCTTCCTCTATGGATAGAATTGCATCGAGCTTTCTGTACTTCAAAAACTCCATCGGTGCGATGGTTGCTCCGCTTATCAATGCTCTCGCTCCCGCAATCGAGTATGTGATTGATAAAGCCGTGGCTCTTATCAATGTGCTGAATCAGTTGTTTGCAAAGCTCTCCGGGGCGAGTACTTGGACGAAAGCCGTTAAGACTCAGACCGAGTATGCCGAAGCCGCAGGTGGCGCAGCGGAAGCCGCAAAAAGCCTTACCGCAGGTTTTGATGAACTGAATGTTCTCTCCGACAGCGGAGGTGGCGGCGGTGCGGGTGGCATGGACTACGGCTCTATGTTCGAGGAAATGCAACTCGACAGCGACTTCGCAAAATGGATAGACCAAATCAAGGAAGCTATCGCAAACGGTGATTGGGCGGGTGTTGGTAAAATCCTCGGAGATAAGGTCAACGAGCTTATCGACAAGGTAGACTTTGCAGGTATCGGAGACAAGTTGGGCTACGGTATTCAGTCTGCTTTTGAGGTATTGTATAACTTCCTCGATACCATCAACTTCGATAAAATCGGGGCGGGTATCGCAACCACCCTCAATCACATGATGGAGCAAATCGACTTCGGCTTAGTCGGAAAGACCTTTGCGAAGAAGTGGACGATTCTCGTAGATACCCTCTACGGTTTTGTAACCACCTTCGATTGGACGAAGTTTGGTCTTGCAATCGCAGACTTTATCAACGGTTGGTTTGAGGAGATTGACCTCACAAAAGCCGTTCAGACGGCGCAGGAACTTATTCTCGGAATCTTCGAAAGTATGTCTCAGGCAATCCGTAATGTCGAGTGGTACAAAATCGGCACACAGATTATGGATGCCATTGAGTCGATTGATTGGATGTCTCTGCTCGGAGACCTCGGTACGCTTCTCAGCGATGCCGTTGTCGGTCTGCTTGACCTGCTGCTCGGAGTAGTCGGTGAAACCGATTGGGGCAAGGTCGTACAAGACATTTGTGCGGGTATCGGCAATATGCTCGCCAACATCGAGTGGGGCGAAATCCTCGCCAAAATCGGTGCATTGGTGGTTGAGCTTGTTGTTCAGCTTCCGGGCATTATTGTCGGTGCGTTGGGTGGTATCGCAGACATCTTAGGCGGTCTCTTTGAAGGGTTTGGTCTCGACAGCGTAGCAGGTTTCTTCTACGGTATCGGAGATGCAATGCGCTCGGCGGGTACATGGCTTAAAGAAAACCTTGTTGACCCGGTTGTGAATTGGGTGAAAAACCTGTTCGGCATCCACTCTCCCTCTACGGTCTTTGCTGAGATTGGTACATTCCTCGTTGACGGTCTGTGGCAGGGCATCAAGGACGCTTGGCACATTATCGTTGAGTTCTTCTCTGAAAAATTGGAGGGTATCAAACAGGCTTGCTCGGATGCTTGGAACGCCATTAAGAGTACCGCTTCTACGGTATGGGGCAACATTAAGAGCTTCCTTTCGACCACTTGGGACGGTATCAAGTCTACAACAAGTACTGTTTGGAACAACATGAAAACCACCATCTCTACGGCGTGGGATAATGTCAAGACCAACACCTCGACCGCATGGACGAACATCAAGACGTCGCTCTCGACCACTTGGGCGAATATCATAACACTCGCAAACACGAGTTGGAGCAGCCTTAAATCCACCATTAGTACAGCTTGGGCGAATATCAGTGCTGATGCTTCGATTGCGTGGAGCAACATTAAGTCCGCTCTTTCTACGGTATGGAACTCAATGACGTCTACGGCAAAATCAGTTTTTCACACGATTGGGATAACTATTGCTAACGTATGGAACGCTGTCAGCACAGCAGCTTTCTCCATGTGGGAAACGATCAAGTCTGGGCTTTCTGACAAATGGGATAGTATCAGTAACACGGCAGGTATGGTTTTTGATGGCATTAGAAGAACCGTATGTACCATTTGGGATAAACTTAAAGACTACATCGAAAAAGTTGTTTTGGCGATTGAATCAATAGTTGAAGGAATGAAGGGGATTATTTCCAGAGGCGTTGAGTCAGCTAAGGGACTATTCGATGATATCGTTTCTGCGGCAGGTAGTGCCATTGACTGGATTGCGAATGGGCTATCAAGCATCGGCGGAGCGGTTTCAGGAGCTGTCAGTTGGGTCGGCGATAAGCTCGGCTTTGCATCGGGTGGTTTCCCAGAAGTCGGTCAGCTTTTCATTGCCCGTGAAGCCGGTGCGGAAATGGTCGGCAGCATCGGCGGTCGTACTGCTGTCGCAAACAACGATCAAATTGTAGAGGGTATCTATCAAGGTGTCCTTGCCGCTATGAGAGCTTCTGATGGCGGTAATGGCGGCAACTTCGATGTTCGGGTATATCTCGATGGCAAACAGATAACCGCAGCCGTGGAGAAACGGCAGAGAGAGCGTGGCGCAACTATTTATCCGGGAGGTGTTCTCAATGGCATTTAGAGCATTGGTTACTGTTGGGAGCTATCCCTTTCCTGAGCCGTCTGCCTACTCCGGCAACACAGCAACACTCGTAGATTCTGCCCGTAACCTCGAAGGAGTTGTCATCGGGTCTGTCATTCGAGATGATGTTGCCAAAGTCGAAATGTCTTGGCGGTATTTGACCGTTGAGCAGTGGGCGGCAATCAACAAGTGCTTCAAGCAGTCTGCCGGGGGTAAGTTCTATAACACGGTAACATTCTTCGACCAAAGTGCCGGAGGATGGGTCACAAAGACGATGTATGTCAGTGATAGAAGTGCCGGAATGTGGAGACGAGACCCGGAAAACGGAGACATCCTCGGTTGGACTGAGTGTAAGCTCTCTCTTGTGGAGGTGTAATTATGCAAAATGTTTCGGATGCTTGGAAAGCTGTTCAGAAGCAGCAGCTTGTCAACGAAAGCTATGTCGAAATCTCTTTTGACATAGCTGACCCGGATGCTCTTGCGGATGCAACCTCCAAAGACAATGGTGCAATCTACATCGCTGACACAGAGCAGATTGTGAGTGAGGTCGATAAGAAAATCGTACCTTACGGGACATTAGAGGAAAACCTTTGGCTACTTGATGGTAGCCGAAGGTTTATCCCCGAATCAAATTATGGGGACAACGGCTATATTGGCAATCTACTTTCCGAAGAGGACGGCAACTTTGACCGAGTGCCTTTCGTGGATATTGACTTCACAGAGGTGCATGAGCCTATTATCCCCGGTATCACAATTACATGGGGTATCGCCTATAACGAATATGCCGAAGTATTCAAAGTTACGGCGTACAATGGCTCGACCGTGGTTGCCGAGTGCAAGGTCGAGGATAATGCTTCTGTCAAATCGGTTGTCGAGTTTGACATCGAGACCTATGACAGCATCCGCATTGAAATCCTTAAATGGTGTCTCCCTCATCACCGACCGAGAATCGCTGAGATTTTTGTTGGAGTCAACAAGGTCTACGGCAAATCAGACATCACCGGGTATGAGCATGAGCAGGACATCAACCCGATAGGCGCAACCACCCCTGTAAACAAGATGGGCTTTTCCATCGACAACAGCAACAACATCTATGACCCGAACAACACGACAGGTCTCTCGAAGTATCTCATGGAGCGACAGGAAATGCGTGTCAAGTACGGGCTGAAACTGAATGACGGTACTATCGAGTACATACCTGCCGGGGTGTTTTATCTCTCCGAATGGGAAGCTCCTCAGAATGGTATCGAAGCAAGGTTTACGGCACGAGACCTCTTGGAGTTCATGCAAAAAACTTATACCAAGGGACTTTACAAGTCTACCGGGGCACCTCTCTACGACCTTGCAATCAGCGTTCTTACCGAAGCTAACCTCCCGCTAAATGATGACGGTAGTAAGAAATGGGTCGTGAGCAACACGCTGAAATCCATAACGACAACCGCCCCCTTGCCGCTCAGACCGTTAGCGGAATGCTTGCAATACATCGCTCAGGCGGGATGTTGCATCATCTATTGCGATAGAGCAGGAGTGCTGCATATCGAGCCTATCTCAACAGCGGAACAGGATTATGCTCTCACGCACTTCAATCTCCTGTCTCGCCCGGAAATCTCGCTGCAAAAGCCCCTCATGGCGGTCAGCACGAAAGTCTACAACTACTTTGCGGACGAAACAGGGAAAGAGCTATTCAGCGGAAAGGTGACGGTCAACGGTACAAAGGAAGTAGTTGTGACCTACTCGCAAAGTGCCGTCAACGCAGCGGCAACGGTCACGGGAGGAACTTTGGTTTCCGCAACCTACTACACCAACACCTGTTATCTCAAAATCACAGGCAACGGCGAAGTGACCATCCGTGTTACCGGGGACTTCCTCAAAAGCTCTGATTCCAATTATGTTGTCGATGCTGAGGAAAACGGCGAAATTCAGACGGTTGATAATCCGCTCATTACCTCTACCACAGTTGCGACAACGGTGAGCGCATGGGTCAAGGCTTGGCTGAGTCACCGAAAAATTACGAAGATGGATGGTTGGAGAGCAGATTCTCGGCTTGATGCTACCGACATCATCACCGCTGAAAACAAGTTTGGTACTGAGTCGGTGCGTATGACTTCGGTCAAGTACTCATTCACAGGGGCTTTCAGAGGAACAGGCGAAGGGAGGGTTGTGTAATGGCAGCATGGATTCAACCTGTTTATGACAGGACTGACGAGGATGTTGCTTTCGCTCAGGAGCAGATTCAGAAATGGATTGATGCAAAACTGGCAGGCAATCCGGTCGAAACTTATGAGCTGAAAGGATGCTTCAATCTTACGGACATCAACCGTATTGAAGGGGATATTCAGTATATCAGTGACAGACTTGATGAGTTGCACTATCCTCCCGGAACATCCTGTAAGGTGTGGAAACGAAGTGATCTGCCTACGGCACGAGATATCAAACGCATTCTCTCCAATATCAAACTCATCATTACAGCTTATCATCAACAGGCAGATGTTCCCGATGTCCCCGAGGACATGAGTACTTTTTCGGACATCAACGCTGTTGAGAAAAACTTATATGCAATAAAGCAACTTCTTGACTCGATGATTGATGGATTCCCAAAAAGCGGAATGTTCAAATCCAGGGCGATGAGGATGCTACCTATCAGGAGGTGAAAGCCGTATGGCGTATGTATCAAGAGAAATCAAAGACCGTGTGGCTATCGGAGACAACTGTTTCTATATGGAGGAGTTAGAGGATGGGCGCATTATGCTTACCCCCGCCCCCGACTCCATTACGGAGACAGGAACGGACATCAACAAAGCTCTGCTTCAACCCATTGAGGATAGAGTCGTATGGCTGATGAATCGTGTTTTCGATGACATCACGAGCAATCCTTTTATGATGAGTTTCGGAGACCTCACGGGTATCGCCGTCACAGGCGTATGGAACAGCTCTCTAAATCGGATTGAGTGCTAAAGAAAAAGGGGAGTAACTATGGCACAACAATTATCAAACCTGCCCGTCGGGGCAAAAGTAAAATTCGGTAAGTTTCAGGTCAATACCGAGACGGCGCAATCAATTGTGTGGACAATGGTTGCCAAAAACCATAAATGCACTCCTGCATACCCCACAAACGCAATCACGCTACACGCCGCTGAGATTCTTGACCTGAGATGTTTCGATGCCAAAGAGCCGAGTAACAGCAATTCCAACCGACAGAGTTACGGTAACAACCGTTATTCCGTCTCCAACCTCGACCAATGGCTCAACAAAGATGCCGCAGGTGGCGCATGGTATAGCGCAGCTCATAGTGCAGACCATTCCCCTGACACTGCGGCAGGTACGGGCAATTATGGTACTCAGTATGCAAGCCGCCCCGGTTTTTTGAACGGTTTTAGCGATGATGAAAAAGCCGCTATTCTCTCGACAACCATTCGTGTTGTTAAACCGAGTGTAGATGGTGGTTCTTACGAGGACATTACTCGCAAGGTATTTCTGCCATCCGTAACTGAAGTCGGGCTTTCAAACGAAAACAACATCGCCGAGGGTTCAGATTGGGGGTATTATACAAGTGATTCTGCGCGTTGCAGCAATCTCACACCATCATGCTTCGACAACACCCCTTCAAGCTCTGTACCATCAAACATAACTATCAATTGGTCGTGGCATCTAAGAACGCCTAACCAGTCAAGTAATTTTTATGTTCGGAACGTCCGTTCAACCGGCGGCATCGACTACAACTACGCGTATAAGGGTGATATAGGCATTCGTCCGGCATTGAATCTTTCCTCTTCTCTCTTGGTATCTGACAGCACCGATGCTGACGGATGCTACACCTTTGTATGGAATCAAGCTCCTACGAAACCTTCCTATATCAATGTGCCTACTTCCGTCTACGGCGGCAAAAGCGCAACTATTGATTGGGGCGCATCGACCGACCCGGACGGCAACCTCTCCGGCTACATCCTGCAAAGGAAAGTCGGGACAGGCTCTTGGACTCAGGTCTATAAGGGCGCAAACCGCAGTTATGCCGACAGCATTACATACGGTTGGACTACCGTTCAGTATCGTGTCTGCGCTTATGACTCTCAGGGAGCTACGAGTGACTATCAGACGAGTGCATCTCGGACGGTCATCAACAATCAAGCTCCTGTCATCTCCGGCTCTGACGGCAATCTCGGCACAAAGACGGCAGGTTTCTCGCAGACCTATACCGTTTCCGATGCAGACGGCGATTCCGTTACCGTTGAGGAAACCATCGACAATAAGACCATCCGCTCTTATGTGGTAACGCTCGGCGCAACGAACACTTTCTCCGTCACCGGGGAGACATGGCTCGAACAGAGCAACGGCTCTCACACGATGAAGATTAAAGCTACCGACAGTTTCGGAAACTCGACTACGAGGACTTACACCTTCACAAAATCGGTCAGCGGCTTTACCATTCAGAACACAGAGCCGTACACTTCCGACACCCGCCCGACCCGTATCAAAATCACTGTGACCCGAAACATCCCGGCAGAGTCCACCTTCAAGGTGTATGTCTGCAACAACGGTTTCGATGCTTCTCCCACTTGGGAAGATGCTACGACTTCTGTAACGGGCGGTCTCGTCCATGTATTCGAGAACACGACCAAAACGGGCGCAGCTTGGGGTGTCATCATCAAGGTTGTCGTTACTCGTGGAGAGGGCGAGGGTGCGTGTTATGTTTCTCAGATTGGAGGTAATTTTGAATGAGCAGCGTTTTCAAGAAAACAGGAATCTCCGAACAGGAGCAGAGAGAAATCTCTTCTATCGTCTTTGTCAAGCTCGCCGAAAGCGGTGAGCTTGATGAAGCGGTCATTACCGACCACCCGAAGCTGTTTATCGAGTGGGACGAAAATTGGACGGGCAAGGCGGGAGCTATCGTATCTGAGGGCGGCAACCTGTACCGTTCCATTCACGATGTCCTCACAACCGCTCAAAACACAAAGCCGTCAGAGACCCCTTCCATGTGGACTCAAATCGGCAATCCGCAGGAGGAATACCCGGAATGGTATCAGCCCATCGGGGCGCATGATGCCTACTCTATGGGTGACAAGGTTTCTCACAACAATAAGCATTGGCAGTCCACCGTTAACAACAATGTTTGGGAGCCGGGGGTCTACGGATGGGAGGAGGTTACGGAATGACAGTTTATCAATGGCTCTGCTTGTTCGGAGTCCCCGCAATTCTCGCAGGTATCTTCAAGTTCCTGCACTCCCTCATTAAGAAAAACAAAGATGACACTGTGGCTCTGAAATCCGGCATTCAAGCTCTGCTCCGCAGTCAGATGATTGCCGACTACAACAAGTATAACGAAAAGGGCTATGCCCCTGTTTACGCAAGAGAGAACTTTGAAAACTGTTGGAAGCAGTATCATTCCCTCGGCGCAAACGGCGTTATGGATGACCTTCATGAGAAGTTCTTAGATTTACCTGTAAAGAAGGAGGATTAAAACAATGGCTTACACAAACAGTCCGCTCGTGAATGTAACTCTGTTGAGTCCTAATCATTCCGGGCAAAGAACTCACGCTATTGACACCATCACCATTCATTGTGTGGTGGGTCAATGCACTGCAAAGAGAATCGGTGAGATTTTTCAGCCGACTTCTCGACAGGCTTCTTCCAACTACGGCGTTGGGCTTGATGGCTCTATCGGTCTGTATGTGGAAGAGAAAAACAGGTCGTGGTGTTCTTCCTCGAACGCCAACGACCAAAGGGCTATCACTATTGAGGTGGCTTCTGACACCAAAGAGCCATACGCCGTTACCGACAAGGCTTACAATGCCCTCATTGAGCTTGTGGCTGATATTTGCCGCCGTAACGGTATCAAAAAGCTCGTGTGGAGTACCGACAAGAACAAGCGCATGAATCACCTTGACGGTTGCAACATGACCGTTCACAGAGACTATGCGAACAAGTCTTGTCCCGGTACATATCTCTATGAGCGACACGGTGACATTGCCGCAAAGGTCAATGCCAAACTCGGCGCAACGACCGAGGTCAAGCCTGAGCCTACCCCCGAAAAGCCGAGTGCCGTCAAGGTCGGGGACATTGTGAAGCTCGCTTCCGATGCCGTCTACTACGGCGGCAAGGCTATCCCCGGATGGGTCAAGGCGAAGAATTGGATTGTCCGTGAGTTTGTGGGCGATAGAGCCGTCATTGACAAGTCTCAGGACGGCAGGAACACTATTTGCAGCCCGGTCAACACAAAGTACCTTACCGTGGTGAACGCCGCTCCTACGCCCTCTGAGACGGCTTGGACTCCGAAGGTAGGCGATACCGTTATGTTCAACGGCAATACCCATTATTCGAGTTCCAACGGCAACAGAGCGGTGTCCTGCCGACCGGGTAAGGCAAAAATCACGCAGACCTATAACGGCAAGCACCCTTACCACCTTGTCAGAATCATCGGCGGCGGTGCTACCGTTTACGGTTGGGTAGACAAGGGAACTTTCACCAAAGCGTAAGGAGGGATGGCGGTATGAGGAGAGTACGAAAGCAACCAAAGGAGTTCTCAAAGAAAATCCTCATTGTTGCGGGTGTTATGAACGCCGTAGTCATCATCTTCACGATGATAATGATATGGCGCACTCTCGACCTTACACCCCTTGCTTACCTCATACCGTCAGTAGCCGCCGAGGTAGCAACCGGGACAGGCTTCTATTACTCAAAAGCCAAAGTCGAGAACAGAATCAAACTTATGCGGCAGTACAAGGTCGCTCCGCAGGAACAACATTTTTCCGATAATTTTTAGGAGGTATTTGAAATGACTGATTTAACCAACATCGTGTCTGCCATTATCACCCTGATTGTGGCTGTCATCACCACCTTCCTCATCCCTTACCTGAAAGCTAAGGTCGATGCAGAGAAGTTCGCCAAAATCAAGAATTGGGTCAAGGTAGCTGTCGAAGCTGCTGAGATGATTTACAACGGAACGGGTCGAGGGGCTGAGAAGAAAGCCTATGTTCTGAACTACTTGAAAGAGAAGGGCTACACTCTTGACCTTGACTCTATCGACAATCTGATTGAATCCGCTGTTCTCGAACTGAAAAAGTCCTAAACGGCTCACTCAGCCGACAGGCTGTTGAGTATATATTCCTCCTTACGGGTAGAGTGGGTAGAGTAAATCTGTATTTTTCATAAAGTAGTCTATAAGAGAGCTACTATAAGAGAGTTTATGGGAAATTGCGATTTTTCTCTACCCGCTCTACCCACCAACAACAAAACACCGGGCAGAGCTTATTACTCTACTCGGTGTTTTGTTGTTTGTCCGAACAATGTCCCTATAAAGAATAGGGTGTTCGGATTATCCTTCAATGGTGGAGCTTGACCGCTCAAATCCGAACACCGAAAGGTCTTGGTTTTATTCGATGTCAGATTGTAAACGGAAGTGATTTTGTACCATCCGTCAGGCTCATCCCACACCGTAACCGAGTTTACGAGCAGGTCGATGATATGCCTACGGAACTCCTCATCCTCAATGTCCCCATTGCAAAAGTCACTCAACCACCAAACAATGTGTTCTTTCTCCAAAATCACATAATCGTCTTGTGCGACAACGAGCCGTTTTTCGATGGCTCGTTTTTCTTTTTCCAACTCTTTCAGTCGGTCGGCTATTGTATCGGACTCGACACCTTTCTCGACCATCTTGACAAGGTTGTTGATGGAACGCTCTGTTTCGTGGAGTTGGTCTTTCAGTGCCGGGATGATAGAGTTTTCCTCCATCTCTCGGATAGACTCTTTGACGGCAATGTCGGCAAGTTCGTCTATCGTCTCAGGGGTGAGAAGCGTGAGAGCATCTTCCACAACGGCTCTTTCGATAAAGTCCTTCTTCAACGGCTTTTTATCGCAGGTATGTTCTCTCTTGCGCTTTCCGCAGGTGTAGTAGAAGTAGGTTGTACCGCCTTTTCCTGTACCGCTCTCGCCCGTCATGAGCGAGCCACAATGACCGCAAAAGAGTTTTTGCGATAGAAGATAGTCTATCTTTGCCTTACCTCTTGATGGGGCTTCTGCGTTCTTAGAGAGCTTCTTTTGCACAATCGCAAAGGTGTCCTTATCTACAATAGCGGGAACGCCGCCCTCAATGCGAAGGTCTTTGTATTTGTAAATGCCGATGTATCGCTCATTCTTGAACATCGACCGAAAACTGTTTTTGTTGAACTCTGCGTTCTTTGCCGTCCTGTACCCTTTGGTATTGAAGGTCTCGCAAATCTCAGCAACAGTAGCTCCGTTGGCGTAGAGGTCAAAGGCTTCCCGAACGATAGCTGCTCCTGCTTCATCTATCACGAGCTTCTTGTTCTCAATTTTATAGCCGAGAGGAATATGACCGCCTATGCTATGGCATTTGTTCGCAGATTCAAACATTCCTCTCGTGATTTTCTGAGAAAGCTCTTTGGAGTAAAACTCAGCCATTCCTTCGAGGACTGCTTCAAGGATAACTCCTTCCGGGTTGTCAGAAATGTTCTCGGTTGCCGAAATGACACGGACACCATTCTTTTTGAGTCGTGCCTTATAGGTTGCAGAATCATATCTGTTCCGGGCAAAGCGGTCGAGCTTATAGACAACGATACCCTCCCATAGCTGCTTTTCGCTATCCCGTATCATCCTCTGAAACTCTGTGCGCTTGTCTGTGTCCTTAAAAGCCGATGTAGCCCGGTCAATGTACCTGTCTACTATCTCATACCCCTGTTGCTCACAGAACGCCGTACAGACTCGGTTTTGCCCCTCTATGGATTGCTCGGTCTGACGGTCGCTGCTATACCTCATGTAAAGAACTACTCTCATTGCTTACCTTCTTTCAGGCTGAAAGCATAATTCAGCAGCTCCATTTGTTTTCTCAGCGGGAAGTTCCGATACAGGTCAATCAATTCAAGCTCCTGAGCCGTAAATCCCTCTGTACCGTTGATGTTGAGGGTTGCATTGGGGCTTTCATTGATGGCATTGAAGAGATGGTTGTTGCATCTATCAATGTGAACAGAGGGAAACCTCTTTTGTTCCCACTTCTCCATTGCAAGTTCAAAGCCCTGTTCCGCTACCGCCTTGATTCTCAGACTCTCGGCGATGAAGTCGGCACTCGACAGGTAGATGTAATGTCCGTCCTTGCCAATGGAATAATCATCACGCTCATCCTGTTGTACCTCAAAGCCGTTATCTTCAAGCCATTCAAGAACTAAGCCTAACGCCTTTCGAGCTAAGTCCTCCTTGGTTTCTTCGCCCAACAGATATTCGATGCTGACATTGAAGTACTTTGCTAACAGGTACAGATTTTTGTCGCTCGGATTTGAGGTTTTCAGGTTACTGCGGAAGTTCTTTCCGACTCCGCTCTGCTCAAAGGCGGTGGTAAGATTGATTCCTTTTTCCTTGCAAAGAGCGGTAATGCGCTCCATCAACAGTTCCTTGTTCATATCATGCTCCTCCTAAATAGGGAAAATTATTTTTGAATTTTTCCTAAAACCACTTGACAAGCTCCTAAATGGGGAGTATAATATACTTGTAAACAACAAACGGCAACAAGAAAGACACCCTCGACAAGTTCTTTCTTTGCCGAAGCTCCTCAATGGTATTAGGTATGTGGCAATACTATTATACCATTAGAGACGAGTTTTGTCAACCGTTGTTGTATACAAAGTTTAAGAAAAAGGAGGTTGACCATGTGAGAGAAGAACGAGACAGAATCCGATTGATGCTCTATCGGAACACTCTTACGAACGCTTGGCTCGTGAATCGTCTCGAAGAACGAGGTGTTATCACCGAGAAAACGGAGATGAGTTCTGTCCTTCGTGGAGTTCGTAAGGGTGCGAAAGCGGAAACCATTATCAAGACTTCCCTCGAAATCCTCGATGACTATGAATCGAAGATGGGAGTTTGTGAGTGAGTACTCCGTTAGAGGAGTCTACGAAAAAGAGAATCGGCAGGCTTCTCGCCAAAACAGTTTCCCGGTATTTGAAGGATGAAGAGCATCGCCGGGAGTTTGAAGAATGGTACTTCAAAAAGTACGGTGTGAAGTATCAATGGAAGTTTGGAGGTGTTTCAACATGACAACCGTCCATAAGAAACGGCATGGCGGTATCAGACGATGGCTTGTGAGAAACAGTCTTAGTTTGGCTCTCATAGGAATCATCCTGCTTTCCATGACGGCGGGTGCGATAGGTTGTTTGGCGTTTCTTCCCAAACCGCAAGACACCTCGACACCCGAAACAAAGACCGATGTTTCGACCGTAACCGTAATGCAGCCGGACATCACAAGTCCGAGTCTCGACCCCGTTCCTGAGCCGCAGGTCTTTTACTTCGATGTTCCTCTCTCCGAGGAGTTACAGGACTACATACGAGAGAAGTGTTCGGAGTACGAAGTGCCTATGGAGCTTGTGATTGCTCTGATTGATAAGGAAAGCTCGTTTCGGTCAGATGTCGTGAGTACGACCAACGACTACGGGTTTATGCAAATCAACCAATGTAATCATGAATGGCTGTCCTCAACGCTCGGCGTGAGTAACTTTCTTGACCCGAAGGAAAACATCTTGTGCGGTATCTACATTATCTCAGGACATCTCGAAAAGACCGATGGTAATGTCGAACTCGCTCTTATGCGGTACAACTGCGGTGCGAGTGGCGCAAGAAACCTATGGAACAAAGGAATCTACTCAACAACCTACTCCCGCTCTGTAATGACTCTCTATGAGTCTTACAAAGAAAAAGCCGCCAACGGTGCGGTAACACCGTAAGCGGCAAAGGAAATTAACCCGCTATCATTATAGCACAACCTGAAACAAAATCAAAGGAGATTTTCGTTATGACAAAAGCAAACATCAAAATCGCTCCTTCGAGCGTAATCAACTACGGTGGTTTGGATTGCATCGTTCTCGATGTTGAGCAGGACAAGATTCTTGTTCTCGCTAAGGAATCTATCGGCGATATGCCCTTCGATGAGGGCAACAGCAACAACTTCCCGAAGGGTACGCTTTGCAAGTACCTCAACGATGAGTTCATCAAGAAGCTCAAAGCCAACGGCGCAGACACTTCGGCAATCGTCCCTACAACCATCAACCTGACTTCTGATGATGGTTTGAAGGACTACGGCGAAACCACTCAGAAGATTTTCCTTCTGACTTGCGATATGTACCGCAAATACCGTTCCGTCATCCCTAACCTCGATGATTGGTGGTGGCTTGCAACTGCATATAGCACTGAGTCCAATGGGTACGCCAACAACGCTCGGGGTGTCCGCTCGGATGGTAGTTTGAGCGGCGACAGTGCTTACGATGGTGACGGTGGCGTTCGTCCCGCTTTCTATCTGAAATCTTCCATCTTGGAATCTCTTTCCCCTTCGCTCTCCGAGTTCACGACCGAGGAGCTTTTGAAGGAGGTGCTTCGCCGCAATGCCGAGAGTACTGAAACTGAGTGATAACAAGATAGAAACCCTCTTTGATGCAAAAGACTTCGAGTATCTGATTGATAAGTACATGGGCTACGAAGCAGTTCAGTACTTTCGAGAACTGATGAATGAGGTTGAAGAAGAACGGCAGGAGGTCAGGTCTACTCGTTCCGATATTGAAGGTCAGACCCTCGACCTTATCTCCCGGATAAAGCTCTTGGATGAAGATGACCGGGAAGAGATTGCCGAAGAGTTCAGAACTATCATGGAGGATATTTTCGGATTGGAGGAATGAGATGAGCAATCGGAAACTTGGCAACAGCTTTGAGTCCGAGTTGTGCGAAATCCTCTTCAATCATGGGTTTTGGTGTCATAACTTGGCTCAAAATCAAGCGGGTCAACCCGCCGATGTAATCGCTGTGCGAAATAAGGTAGCGTACCTCATCGACTGTAAGGTATGCTCCGGAAAAGGATTCCCACTCAGCAGAGTTGAGGAAAATCAGGATTCCTCAATGAGCTTGTGGAAAGATTGTGGAAATGGCGAGGGGTGGTTTGCAATCAAACTCGCTGAGGTGGTCTATATGATTCCGCACTTCACAATCAGAGCGTTCATGAATGAGAAGTCATCCATGACGGCGCAAGACATTTTCGAGTATGGAAAACCTCTCGACAAATGGATTGCAAAATGCAGGTGACTGTCGGTAGCACTATTACAGTCGAGAATCCCTCTCAGGAGTTGATTCAATGGTGCAGCCAAAATCTTAAAATCAGAAATCCCGACTACTCTAAGAAGGTGCGGATGCACTTTTGGGTTGGGAACACCCCCGAAATCCTGTCGCTTTATGAAGTACGAGGAAATGCTCTCATCCTTCCTTTTGGCGCACTGAGAGCAATCGCTCCCATGCTGCAAGGTGCTGAAACCTTTGCAGACTTCTCCGAAGCAACTCCGATAGACTTCAAGTGTCGAGTACCGTTATACGACTATCAGCAAAAGGCGGTCGATGAGGTGCTTGCAAAGCACTACGGAATCCTTCAAAGCCCGGCAGGAAGCGGAAAAACACAGATGGGAATATCCCTCGTGGAACAGCTCGGCAGAAGAACGCTGTGGTTGACTCACACGAAAGACCTACTCAACCAAAGTAAAACTCGTGCCGAACAGTACATGAAGGAATCGCTCATCGGAACAATCACCGAGGGTAAGGTGAGCATCGGGAAAGGTATCACATTCGCAACCATACAGACCATGTGTCGCTTAGACCTTGCTCAATACAAGTACTTGTGGGATGTCATCATAGTCGATGAGTGTCACAGATGTTCCGGGACACCTACGGCGATGACTCAGTTCTACAAGGTGCTGAACAGCTTGTCGGCACGACATAAGTTCGGATTGTCCGCTACCGTTCATCGTTCTGATGGGATGATAGCCGCAACTTACGCTCTACTCGGTCAGGTGGTTTACACCGTCCCGGATGAAGCGGTTGGAGACCGTATTATGAAGGTTGGCGTGAAACCCATCTATACCGGGATAAAGCCCGGGAGAGAGTGCATCAACACGGACGGTACTCTTAACTACACGAAGCTCATTACCTATCTTTGCGAAAACGGCGAGCGAAATCATCAAATCAGTTCGTGGATAGTCAGCGAGAGCGAACATTCCTCTCTCATTCTGTCCGACCGTTTGGAACACCTCGAAACGCTTATGAACACGCTTCCTTCTGATATGAGAAGACAGGCAGTGATGATAAGCGGTAAGATGACAACCAAAAAGGGTAAGGCAGAGCGTGAAAGAGCGATTGAAGATATGCGGACGGGCAAGAAAAAATACCTGTTTGCTACTTACTCTCTCGCCAAAGAAGGTCTCGACATTCCTTGTTTAGAGCGACTTTACATGGCAACTCCTCAAAAGGACTACGCCGTAATCACGCAGAGCATCGGGCGTATTGCTCGAACTCACGAGGGTAAAAGAGAGCCTGTCTGCTACGACTTTGTTGATGATAGTCAGTATCTCGTCAAGTCGTTCAAACGAAGATGCACCACCTACCGTAAAAATGGATGCTACTTTGTAGAGGAGGACACAAAATGAGTGTGAAAGACAACTTGAAGTACCATACCAACTTTCAAGTCATTGAAAGCAATGTCCCTCCAAAGAACAACCGCAGCGGGTACAAGGGTGTATGGTGGGATGCTCATCGTCAGATGTGGGTAGCGTACATCTCAGTTCATGGCAAGCGGATTCATCTTGGCAGATACCATCGGCTCGAAGATGCGGTGAAAGCTCGACAGCGTGGCGAGGATGAGTACTTCCTTCCCCTCATTGAGCGAAAAGCAGCTGAGGAGGTGGCAAAGTGATTAAGGTCAACGAACTATTCGCCGGGATTGGAGCGTTTCGGAAAGCACTTGAACGACTGAATATCCCTCATGAGATTGTCGGTATCTCTGAAATCGACAAGTACGCTATCAAGTCCTATGAAGCTATCTATGGCGCAACTCGAAACTACGGAGACATCTCAAAGGTCGCAAAACTCGACTATGCCGATTTATGGACTTACGGCTTTCCGTGTCAGGACATTTCTCAGGCAGGTCATCAAGCAGGAATCATCAAGGGTGAAACTCGTAGTGGTCTCCTGTATGAGGTCGAACGACTTTTGAGTGTTGCCGCCGAACATGGAGAATTACCAAAATATCTTATCCTCGAAAATGTTAAAAACCTCGTGGGTAAAAAGTTCATCAAGCAATTTGAAGCATGGCTCGCTTGGTTAGATGAACTCGGTTATAACTCCTATTGGCAGGTCATCAATGCGAAAGACTGTGGTATTCCTCAAAACCGAGAGCGAGTATTTGCGGTAAGCATTCGTAAGGACATTGATACAGGATTCGCTTTTCCTCAACCTCAAACTCTCCAATGCTCTATGTACGATTTTCTCGAAGAAAATGTCGAGGAGAAATATTTTCTATCAGATGCTTTCTTGAAGGATGCCGAAGAGCGGTCAATAAGGATGGCAGCTATCGGTAATGGCTTTAAGTTCGAGTCGAGAGAGAGAGAGAGAGAGAGAGAGAGAGAGAGAGAGAGACGGATAATCGCCCATACGATAACCACCAAAGCGGGTCAAAGAATTACCGACAACTTCATCAAAGAGCGATTGTGTTAGGAAGGGTCTTAGGTAAAAGCGGAAAATACCATCAAAATCAAGAGGTCTATTCCTCAAAAGGTTTGATTGGGACAATAAAGGCTTGCCATTCCAAAGACCCACCAAAGGTAGGTGTATATGAAGTGTAATCAAATAGGTGTCCTCTCAGGCGGTGTGTGGGACAAAATGTACGAGCAATCCCGGAGAGTGTACGCAACTGACGGATTATCTCCTACCCTACACACTTGCGGGGGGGTAATCAGGAAATAAAGGTGGCAGTTATGGAGAACAACGAACAATTCCGCATTCGCAAACTGACACCCCTCGAATGTTGGAGACTGATGGGCTTTGACGATGAGGATTTTCGGAAAGCGGAAGCGGTAAACAGTAATTCGCAACTATACAAACAAGCCGGGAACTCGATTGTCGTGAATGTGCTTGAAGGGATTTTAAGGAATCTGCTTCTTCCCGTAGACCCGCACAAGCAGGAAGCACAAGACATCTTGAAATGGCTTGATGAAGTAATGGAGGTGAGAGATTGACTTTCATATTCGACTGCGAGGTATTCGCTTTTGATTGGCTCTTTGTGTTCAAAGACCTCGACAGCGGCGAATATACGGTCATCCACAACGACAACGAAGCGGTCAAGTCGTTCATGGAAAACGACCCTCTTCTCGCAGGTTTCAACAATAAGCACTACGACCAATTCATTCTGAAAGCGGTGCTTTCAGATGCAACCCCGGAACAAATCAAGGAACTCAACGATTATGTCATCGTTCACGGTGAGATTGGATGGCAACACCCACTCGTAAGGGACTGTAAGGTTTTCTTCGAGCAGTTCGACCTTTTCGATGACTGTCAGGCAGGTCTTTCGCTGAAAGCGATTGAAGCTCATCTCGGAATGGATATTCGAGAGTCTGAGGTTGACTTCAACATCGACCGTCCGCTTACAGAGAAAGAACTTGAAGAGACTATCTTCTACTGTAAGCACGATGTTGATGCTACCGAAAAGCTCTACCACCTGAGAAAGAACTATATCGAAAACAAGCTCATGCTTGGCAGAATCAAGGGTATTCCCGATAGCCGGGCGTTGTATATGACAAACGCAAAATTGACCGCTGCTTATCTCGATGCCGTTCCGAAGGAGCATGATGACGAGCGGGAATATGTCTACCCGGACAACTTGCTCCGAGAGTACATTCCCGAAGATGTATTCAGTTTCTTCAACCGTATTTACGACCACTCGCTTTCCGATGAAGAGGTGTTCAAGAGCAAGCTCAACTTCAAAATCGGAGACTGTGAGGTGACAATCGCTTACGGCGGGATTCACGGTGCGATTCCGTGTTATCGGGAGAAAGCGCAAAACGGCAGACATTTGAGAAACCGTGATGTCGGCAGCTACTATCCTCACCTTATGACATTGGATGGATATTGCAGCCGAAACATCCCTAACCCTCAGAATTATGCCGATATGCTTGAAGCCCGAATGAAAGCGAAAAAGTCCGGGGACAAGGCAACCGCCAACGCATTAAAGCTCGTTGCAAACACGACCTACGGTGCAATGCTCTCGAAGTACAACGACCTGTTTGACCCCCTCATGGGGCGGTCGGTGTGCATCACCGGGCAACTCCGACTTTTGGAGCTTGCAATCCATCTTGTGAGAGAATGCTCTTCTCTTAAAATCGTGCAGCTCAACACCGATGGTATTATGGTGAGTCTCAGTGATGATGACCTCGAACGCTATGATGCTATCTGTCAGGAATGGCAGGACAGAACGGGCTTTGAACTTGAAGAGGACACCATCTCGGAAATCATTCAGAAGGATGTCAACAACTATGTCGAGATTGCCATTGACGGCAGCACGAAAATCAAAGGCGGTCAGTTGGTGAGAGGTATTGCTCCGGCAGGAGCGTTCAATATCAACAACAATGCGACTATCGTTGCCAAAGCGATTCTCGACTACTTCGCAAAGGGTGTCCCGGTCGAAGATACCATCAATAGTTGTAACGACCTCCTCAGCTTTCAGCTTGTGGCAAAAGCATCGGGTCTCTACTCCGAGGTCAATCACATTGTGGACGGCGAGAAAATCCCTGTTCAGAAATGCAACCGGGTCTACGCTGTCAAAGATACCCGATACGGAACACTCGTCAAGACTCATGCCGAAAAAGGTAATGATGCCAAAATCGGCGGTCTCCCTGAGCATTGCATGATTGATAATACCAACGAACTTACCGTTGCGGTACTCGACAGGTCTTGGTACATCAAGCTCGCTCAGAAGTATGTAAACGACTTCCTCGGAATCAAGCCGCCGAGGAAGAACACTCGTAAAATCAACAGCTTGAAAAAACAAATCCTTAAAATATTGGAGGTCTGAAAAATGGCAACAAAGAAAACCGAAGCAACCGTTGATATTGCCACAATGAATGTGTGGCAGAAGCTCCTTGCTGCAAGGATTGAGTTCCTTCGTAGGGGCGTAACAAAGTCGGGTGTCAACCTTCACGCCGAGTTCAAATACTTCGAGCTTGAAGATATTGTCCCCGTGGCAACTGAGATTTTCTCGAACTTCAACTGCGTGTTCCTCACGAGCTTTCCCGATGGCAAGGCGGTCGGCAGATTCATCAACCTCGACAATCCCGATGAGCAGGTGGTCGTTGAGTTTACCGCTCGTTCTATCGCAGAGCCGGGCAAGTTCCGTATGAATGAGGTACAGGGTCTCGGTGCAGAAATTACCTATATGCGCCGTTATCTCTACTTTCTCATCCTTGATGTGGTCGAAGCCGATGCGTTCGATGCCGAGTCCGGCAAGGATGCCCCCACTCCGAAAGCAGAGCCGAAAAAACCTGTTTCCACCGAGAAGCGTGAAGAAATCAAACAGGGTCTCACCGCCCCGGAAGCCAACGCCGATGAGCTGCAAATCAAGGCTCTGAAAGCCGTCTTGAAAAAGCTGAAAGAGGTCGATTCCTCTCAGGAAGAGTTTATTCAGCAGGTGGCAATCAAGACTGAGGGATTCACCAAAATCTCGAAGTCCGCTTGTGAGCAGCTTGTTTTGAAGGTCGGCGAAATGGTCGAGAACTACAACATCGAGGAGGAATAAGTTATGGAGTGGTTAGAAGGAAACAAAATCAAGGTTGTACCACCGAAGAGACCAAAGAAGCTGACGGCAACCCGATTCGCAACCGTTCTCGGTCTGAATCCGTGGTCTACCCCTTTTGAAGTATGGTGCGAAATCACGAGGACTTATCAGAAGCCTTTTGAGGAAACCATCTATACCGCCGCAGGTAAGACCATTGAGCCGAAACAGGCTCAGTTCATGAAGAAGTCCTACTTTATGACGAACATCGTTACCCCGACCGACATCTACGGCGAGGACTACTTCAATCGTACTTATGGAGACTTCTTCAAGGATGAGCCTATCTTCGGCGGTATGTGGGACTATTTGCTCTTCGATGAGAATAAGAAGCCCGTTACTGTCCTCGAAATGAAAACCACCAAACGAGCCGAAGATTGGGCTAAGGACATCCCCGAATACTATGCTCTGCAAGCGGCTTTGTACGCCTACCTGCTCGGCGTGGATGATGTCATCATGGTCGCTTCCTTCCTCTCGGATAAGGACTACAAAGACCCTTCGCAGTTCATTCCGAGTGCAAAGAACACCATCACCGTTCCCTTCAAGGTGTCCGAGAGATACCCTGACTTCAAGACGCTCGTGAAAAAGGCTGAGAAGTGGTGGAAAGACCATGTAGAGACGGGTATCTCCCCGGCATTCGATGAGAAAGCCGATGCCGAGATTCTGAAAGAACTTCGCACAAATACCCTCAACCCTGAGTCGGACATCGAAGCTCTGCTCCGAGAGGGTGAGGAACTGAAAGCGGAAATCGACCGTCTCTCTGCTCCCATCGAGCCGCTTGAAAAACGCTTGAAGGTCGTTACCGACATCGTCAAGCAACACGCTCTTGCTCAGTTCCGGGACGGCGATAAGAAGGTTTCCATCCGTGGAGAAAAGTACGAATGGAATGTTTCTCGCTCCGAAACCTCGGAAATCGACAAGGACGGTCTGAAAGCTGATGGTCTGCTTGCTAAGTACACAAGAGCAAAAGTCAGCTACCGTATCACAACCAAAGCTATTGAGGAGGAAGCATAATGTATATCAATCCGTTCGTTGCAGGTATTCTCGTTACCGTCATGGTCGAGCTTATCATCGTCATTGCGGGTGCGGTCATCGTAGCCGCTAACAAGAAAAGAAAGTGAGGAAAATACAATGAAGTTTACAAAGTTCGTCAAGTCCCTTGCATCCGAGGGCGTTATCTATGAAACCAATCAGATTCTCGAAAAGCGTTGGCTTGCTTCCGTTTCCGTTCTCATGGCTATCCCCGATACCGTGAGGAGCGTAACCGCTTCCGACATCAAGGAAGCCCCGGAAACCATCAAGAGAATCATCAACGGTATCGGCAATACGGTCGATGCTACTCTCGAAAAGGCTGTTATGCCTATCGCAGACGGCAAAATCAAGGACTGCGTAAGAGTCTATCAGTCTGAGGACGGCAGTATCTCTCTTCCGATTTGCAATGATGACTATGGTCTCATCGAGAAGTCGGACATCACCGAGATTCTGTACCACTACGAGAACGACAACCCCGTTCCCGATGCGCTGCTCATCAAGAAAGCCGGAATGATTCCGGCAGATGACTACGAGTTGGTCGGTATCATCTTTCCCATCATCGAAGAATAACAAGGAGGATAAAGCAAATGGCTAAAATCGCATTGACTGAGGGTTTTTCCCTCATCCCGGAAGGAACGCACATCTTCAAAATCATCGAGGTCTCTTACAAGGAAGAGTTCGGCAAGTTGGAGGTCAAGATGAAAACCGCAAAGGGTCAGACCCATACCGAACGCTTCAACCTTATGAAGCAGGACGGGTCTATGAATGAGGGTGCGTACAACGCTTTCTCCTTCTTCGCAAAGACCGCTTTGCAGGACTACACGCTCACTGAAATCGACCACAACGACCTTGTGGGGCGTTACATCAAGTGCAGCGTTGAGCATGATGTTCAGCCGTCCAACAAAGACCCGAACAAGACCGTCACCTTCATTCGTCTCGGAGATAAGTCTATCGCTGACGGTTTCGATGAAGAGGAAGTTCAGACTCCCGCTCCGAAGAAAGCTGCTCCTACCGCAAGCAAGGCAGCAACGAAGAAGAGCGGCGGTTTCGACCTCGACTCTCTGTTGGGCTGACAATGGCAGAATCCAAACTGCTGAGGGAATGCACGAAATACCTTAGTTCTGAGGGTATCTACTATACGAGAAGTTCTCCGGGTGTCCTCGCCTGTATCAACGGGCAGTTTGTGATGTTTGAGTTCGAGGAAACAACACCACCTCGCAAGCTGACAGCGAGCGGCGGTCTCAGCTACCGCCCTCGCTCCTTGCGAGACTTCATCGGCAAAGTACGAGCAATTCAGAACGATACTTGCGGTAGGGAGTGAGGTATTATGGCATTGAAAATAGGAGGAATCAAGCAAATGAGTACAAGTAAAGTCGAGCATCACGCTCGTATCTGTGAGGAAATCAATAAGCTCTATGAGCGTAAAAATCACGACTACGGTGATAGTTTTCATCAAACTTTTGTCGAAGAAGGAATGGCAATGGCTCGTATCCGCTTGGGAGATAAGTTCAGCCGCTTCAAGACCCTTTCCCGTGGCGGTGAGCAGAAAGTCAATGACGAGTCCATCCGGGACACTTTGATTGACCTTGCCAACTACGCAATCATGACTGTGTTGGAAATGGAGGTTGCGAACAATGACGGGGAATGAGTATCAGAAGGAAGCTCTGAGAACGGCAAGCGGTATGAACTATGAGCATCATGGTATGCTCATCAACGGTGTACTCGGCTTGTGTGGCGAAGCGGGTGAAGTCGCTGACATTGTAAAGAAAGCTACCTTTCAGGGTCACGAACTCGATACAAAGCATATTGCCGAGGAGCTTGGGGATTGTGCTTGGTATTTGGCAATCGCAGCCGCAGCTATCGGCATGGAGCTTGATGATGTTTTTGAGATGAACAAGGCAAAGCTCCGTGATAGATACCCGGACGGGTTTTCGAGTGAAAAGAGCATTCATAGAAAGGAGTACGAAGATGGAAAGAGCCAACAGAATTGAGATTTTCAAATCCATGATGCAGTGTCTCGATGACCCGGAAATCCCGGAAAAGCTCGAAGAGTGGGGTTTCTTTGATGCACCTGCATCTACGAAATATCATGGCAACTACAAAGGCGGTCTTTTCGACCATTCTTTCGCAGTTACCGAAGCTCTCGTTGACCTCACCGAAAAGAACGGTCTCATTTGGCAATACAAACGCTCTCCGTGGATTGTCGGGATGTTTCACGACCTCTGCAAAATCGACCAATACCGTCACCCTGTCACGGGAAAAATCTTTGATGGTGATAAGTGCTGTCCCATCTACGATGAACAGGCATGGGAGTACAACACCGACACTCTTCTCAAAGGTCATGGAGATAAATCGGTCATGCGTTGTGCATCGCTGCTTCAACTGACAGAGGAAGAGGTCATGTGCATCCGCTATCACATGGGAGCGTTCACCGACAAGGAGGAATGGCAGGACTACACGAGAGCAATTCATCGCTATCCGAATGTTCTGTGGACTCATCAAGCCGACATGATTGCGGCTCATATAAAGGGGCTTTGATATGAAAATCATTAAACCGTATCACGAGATTCTTACCCCGATTGACGGGGTACAGATGCTCAAACACATTGAAAGTTGTGGTCGTATCTGCTATAAGAGCGAACACAAAATCACCGATGATAGTTACCTCTCGTTCGTGAGGAACATTGTCAAGCGAGGACATGAAGCTGTTCTCGAACACTCCTCTCTCTCAGTAAAGTTCGTATGCGACAGGGGCGTTTCTCACGAAATTGTCCGTCACCGACTCGCTTCCTACTGTCAGGAGTCTACTCGGTACTGCAATTACTCGAAGGACGATTTTCAGAGCGAAATCACCGTTATTGAGCCGTCCTTTCTCGACAAGAGCGCAGCAGGCTATCACATTTGGGAACGCTCCTGCAAGAATGCCGAGACTGCCTACTTCGACTTGCTCGACTTTGGTTGCTCTCCGCAGGAAGCGAGAGCCGTCCTCCCGAACAGTCTGAAAACCGAAATCGTGATGACCGCCGACCTCAGAGAGTGGAGACATTTTCTGAAACTGAGAACTTCTCCGGCAGCTCATCCGCAGATTCGAGAGGTTGCTATTCCTCTGCTCAACGAACTTAAATCCCTCATTCCCGTCATCTTCGATGACATCGAGGTTTGAGATGAGCTACCGGAGGGTCGGCTATCTCGAACAATGTTGGTACATCATCCGCTACTTCGTCCGTAACCTGTTCAGGAGGAAGCAGAAATGAGAGTAAAACAGTATAAGGGTAAGGTTTTCGGCGCAGACCTTACCGCCAAAGAGCGACTTGCTATGAACATCGAAATCAACCGTCAAATCGTTGAAGCCGACCGAAAGTACACAAACGATATTGATGCGATGGTCTTGTATACCCTTCATGTTCATCTTGGTTTCGGTAAGAAACGGCTCAGGCGGTTTTGGGAAGCGTTTCAGCAGGAGCATAAAGCCCTCGTTGAGTATTATCAAATGCCCGATGACGGCGCATGGCTTTGTCAGAGAAAGTTGAAAGACATCGGCGTGGATGTCGAAGAATGGAACAAGGAGGTCAACGATGAGACTGAAAAACAACAAAGGTAAAGTCCATTTCATCATGGTTGCGGGGAAGGACTTCGTACAAAACGAAATGGGTATCAACGCCGCCAACGCTCTTATTGAGAAGGGCGAAGTGACCGAGAGCAAGCAGTTTGAGGGTTATCCTATTTGTGTTGACGGCAAGTACTTCTTCGAGAGTACATACTCAAAGAAGAAAAAGAAAACCGCTGCATCCCCGGAGGTTGAGCCGGGAGATGCGCCCGAACAGGGATAACGCTCTGTGAGATACGCTAATCTCCCACCCGACATTACCGCTCTCCCTCAATGGGTCTGTGTGTGGAATGGCTCGAAGATACCGATGAAAGCCAACGAACGCAAAGGTGCATCGTCCGTCAACCCGGAAACTTGGTGCGATTTTGAGACGGCGCAGAAAGCCGTCAGCAATGGTATCTACGACCATATCGGGTTTGTGTTCAACAACAATGGAATTGTAGGTATTGACATCGACTGCGGTTTCGATGAGGACGGCTTTTTGTCTGAAACGAGCATCGACATCGTGCGAGCTTGTCGGTCGTATACCGAAAAGTCGAGAAGTGGCAGAGGTGTTCACATCCTGCTCAAAGGGGATTTACCCTTCAAGGGCAAGAATAACGGTAACGGGGTGGAGATTTACAAAAGCAGCCGATACTTCATCGTTACGGGCGAAAAGCTCATCTATGAGACGATGATAGAAAATCAGGAAGCGATTGATTATGTTGTCAGCAAGTACTTCCCGGAAACCGTAAAGGAAAATGACAACTCCGGCAGCTCGCAGCGTATCTATTCTCCATTGTACGAGAAGCCGGAGAACGGGAAAATCTCCCTTAGACCGAAGTACCCGCCGATACCGAGAGGGATGAGAAATCTGTCTCTTACCTCTCTCGCCGGGCAGCTTCACAATCAGGGCTACTCGAAAAAAGAAATCTATCAGGAGCTTCTACACGCAAATCAGGTCGCTTGTTCTCCTCCACTTCCTACGAGTGAGATTCAGACCATCACGAACAGCGTTACGAAGTACAGGAGGTAAGAATGAACGAGGAGTTTATAGCAAAACTGCTCGCAGAACTCTTCGGCTTTCCGTGTAACTTCTCCCCATGTGAGGAGGAGTTACACAACTCCGAAGAGAACTGCGTTTGGTGCGAGGAGCATTGCAACAAGTGTGATGAATCCGATTGTTGGATGCACTATTTTGAAGTCAAGTACAAGGAGGTGAATGAAAATGAGCGAAGAAATGATGACTGAGGTAACTCCCGAACTGTTCCAACTGAAAAGCGGTCAGCTCATCCTATCCGAAGAGCTTTCGAGAAAGATGTTTTACATCATGAACGCTCACCCGGAATCCCGGCAGCTCGACAATAGCGGGTATTCATGGGATGAAAGCGGTATGGCTGAACTCTTCTCGGAATGCTACAAGAACGACACCCGGTACTGCCCGGAAGCAAAGTCGTGGTACACCTACGACAACGGCGCATGGCGTAAGGATGTCGGCTCTCTGCTTGTGGCTGAGAAAATCAAGGAGTTCACTCGTCTGATGGTCTTATATTGCGGAGAAATTACCGATGAAGAAAAGCGCAAGAGCTATTTTGCGTTTGTAAATAAGATGGGGGATAGGCGTTTCCGTGACAGGTTGATGAAGGATGCCGCTTCCGTCTACCCCATTTCAGCATCTCAGTTCGATGCTAACCCTAACCTTATCAACTGTCTCAACGGTACATACGACTTGGAGACAATGAGCTTCCGGGAACACGATTGGCGAGATTATCTCACAATGCAGACCAATTTTGAGTACACCATGCAGGATGACATTCGTTGTAAGCGTTGGGAAGAGTTTATCCGTGAGGTTACGAGTAACGACAAGGAGAAAGCCGACTACCTGCAACGAGCGTTAGGCTACTCCATGCTCGGTACTTCCAAAGAAGAGTGTATGTTTATCCTTCACGGCAAAACGACCCGTAACGGTAAGTCAACGCTGCTCGGAACGATTCACCACCTGCTTGGCGATTATGCTTCCGTCTCCCCCGTGTCGATTATCTGCAAGACCGACCGGGCAAAGAACGCAGAAGCAGCTTCCCCCACAATCGCCGCCCTTAAAGGGAAGCGGTTTGTGACAATGGCAGAAAGCAATCAGTACGGCAAACTCGATGAGGAGGTTATCAAGCAGCTCACGGGCGGCGAAGAAATAACTGCCCGGAATCTGTATGAGAGTATGATGACCTTCCTCCCGCAGTTCACAATGTGGTTGTCCTGCAACGACCTTCCGAGTGTGCAGGATAAATCCCTGTTCGCTTCCGACCGTGTGAGGGTCATTGAGTTCAATAGGCACTTCACAGAGGAAGAGCGGGACGAGAGCTTGAAGGATGCTTTCAGAACGCCCGAAGCAATGAAGGGTATCTTCACTTGGCTCGTGATTGGTTACTTCCGTTATAAGCGTTTCGGGCTGAAAATGTCCGAGAAGATGAAGGAAGTCATCAAGCAGTACGAGCGTGACAACGACCTTGTGTTGCAGTTTCTCGAAGAGCGTTGCGAGAAAAATGAGGATGCAAGCACGAGGGCAAAGAGCCTGTTCGATGCCTATAAGATTTGGTGTAAGAGCAATGGGTATTATGTCTGCACATCAAAAAAGTTCAACGCCGGACTCGAACAACACCCGGAATGGCACAACGGCAGTATATCTGAGGGTGGTATTATTTACTATCGTGGATTTAGGTTAAGAGAGGTGAAAGTATGACGGTTAAAGGGATTATCAAAGCCATTTGTGAGAAAAAAGGCATATCCACTCGTGATTTAGCCGAACATCTCAATATTGCTCAAAGTTCTGTTGTTCACACGGTCAGCAGAAATGACGGAATGAACATGAAGGTAGAAAACCTCGTTAGATGGCTTGGGGAACTTGACTATCAAATCACCGTTCAACCTATGTTTGAGGACGGTGAGGACTTGATTTTAGACGGAGAAAGCGATTTTTGATGTATTATAGTACATCAGTTACTATTCTTCTTCTTAGTAGAGAGATACTAAGAAAAAAGATACGACATGATGTACTACAATACATCGCCGAAAAGGAGGACAAGTAAATGCAATTAAAAGAAGCTCTTGCTCGTAAAGGTCTTAAAGTTAGAGATTTATACGAGAGAATGGTGAGAAGATATGCGGTTGACTATCAAATGGTTGCAAGATATTGCCGTTGCTCTAATCGTTCTAAGCTCGATGGGACAATGTGGTCTTGGATTGATAGCACATTAGCGGATATGGAGGTTATTTGGAATGAAGGATAAAGAATTGACTGACATCGGTCAGCAGGTAGCAAAAAGAGGGAGACCGAAAGGCTCAGGTGGAAATGAAAGGAAAGACCTTTCTTGGAACGGAAATGAAAATCTTTTACCGGGGGATAGGGGTCGATATTTGCGACACGCTCTTGCGAGTTGGGATTTGCCCGAGATTGATATATCCGATGAGAAACAGGTCGAAGAGCGTATCATTTGGTACTTCAATCATTGCGTGGAAGATGACATCAAGCCGACTGTTTCCGGGATGTGTAACGCACTTGGTATTGATAGAAGGACATTCTATACTTGGCAGGTCGGTGAGTATAGAGAGAACACGCACTCTCCCATTATTAAAAAAGCGAGGGCAATTCTCGAAGAAATGTGGGAAGATTGGATGGTCGATGGCAAGATTAACCCGGTCGTTGGAATCTTCCTCGGAAAGAATCACTTCGGCTATGCCGACAAGCAGGACATCATTGTTACGCCGAACAACCCTCTCGGTGAAGCAAGAGACCCGGAAGAGGTGCGACAGCGTTATCTTGATTCCGTGGTAGTTGATGAGCTTCCACCCGGTGACGGTGAGGAAAACGGCTGAGGAAACATGAAGGGTTGAGAAGAAACAAAAGAAAAGTTTTTCTCAGAAAACTCGCAGAAAGGGCTTTTTCGAGAAAGGGGTTAAAATCCCGCTCGGAAAAACTCGCTCGCTGCTTGGGATGAGTGCAAACGAAAAGTGAACGAAAAGAGACCCATTCGGGCGGCGGTGCTGCTCCGGGTGGGTCTCTCGGTCGTTTTTCGGGCGTGGCTCTGTGCGCCCTCTGCGGCTCTATGTGGGGCGTTTGCGTGTTGGGTGGTATCTCTTACCCTCGCCGCCTTGCGTGGCTCTACGGGCGTTCTGTGGGCTTCTGTGATGGCATAAGGAGAGCCGCCCGGTATCATCTCCGGGCGGCTATGCGGTCAAATATGGATTTGTGCGGCTTCTGAGCTTCCCACCATTGCACCCGCTCGGCTATGGCTTCGGGCGGTGTCATGGGTATTTTGATAAGCTCGCAGCCCTTCGGCGTGAGATAGTACCCGAAACCGTAGCGGGGCAGCGTTTCCGCTCCTTTGGTGTTTATGATGT
>ERZ808278.261-NODE-261-length-41127-cov-30.176641_pt1 | contig 41127 bp, 60 predicted proteins | sample MGYA00521239_ERZ808278 | MGnify/ENA primary metagenome ERZ808278 (study PRJEB31516, sample SAMN03275600) | gut metagenome | biome: mammalia-associated habitat; material: feces | host: Papio cynocephalus | place: Kenya | collected 2012-07-17 ... | reverse complement strand
GCTGCGCCTCATAGCGGTTTGCCACGATCCCGTCACGTTCGTAATGCCTCACGATTTCGTTGACGATATGGAGGGCGTCGCGGTAGCCCTGCCGGTTCAGGGCAGGGTCACACACGCAAACGATCAGTTTTGCGTCAACATTTTGCTGTGCGTCCTGCTCCGGCAGTTCTCCGCTTGGCATTTTTACCAGCACATAGGGTTCCGGCGGCGCTTCCGCGTCGGTTTCTTCGTCGTCGCCCTCCCGGAAAGGGAGAAACTGCGAAAATACCTGTATTTTGCGGTCAACGCCCAGGGAATTGGTCAGGGTGTAGTGGGAAAAAAGCTGCTCCAGGTCCTCCACAATGGCGTCCTGCAAAAACTCTTGTGTCATGCGTTTGCGCCTCCTTGACTTGTTTCTGTTTGTCACTTATAATTGCGAGTGTGGTAATAATCAGCATAATGTGGTAATAATCAGCACAACGCCGCGTAATGCGTCCACAGAAAGGGGATAACCGAATATGAAACCGTTTGCTGTCTTGCTCTGTACCTTGCTCCTTGTAACGTCTTTAACCGCCTGCGGCTGGGTCACAATCACCGACGGGCCAGCGCCCAGCACCTCCAACTCCGCCGCGTCGGACAATGACGTTGCAGAGGAGGAACCGCAGCCCAGTTCCGACGTTGTTGTTACCGCAGAGGACGTGCAATCCGCGGTAGAGGCTCTTGTGCCTGACGAATACCGCGGGCAAAGCTATTCTTGCGACATTCTCACCGCTTCCGACGGCTCCGGCTTCATCGTTTCTTTGCAGATCGACGTTGACACGGAGGACGCCGCCGACATTATCAGCGGCATGGAGGCGGACATTTTGAAGTTGGACAATCTGAACATTTCGGACGTTCAAATAATTGCCGTCCATGATATGCAGATTGTTGGCACCAACTAATTCCCCACAGCGGCCCAGCCATGGGCCGCTGTTATTTTTTCTCTGCAAAGTACAGTTCTCTGTTGATGTGGGTGGTTATTGCGGCGGTCAGATATTGGTGGATCTTTGGCTCCGTCGTTTCAATAAAACGTTCTGCAATACCTGTTTCCCGCAACATGATTGGAACGCTGGGGCCGTAAAACTCGCGGATTCTGGTCTTATCCAGTTTGCCGGTCAGTTCCTTAAATACATGGTTCCTCTGTTGGCGATCCTGCCAGCCTCGCTCTGTGTATTCCGTCCGGGAACCGTATGGCTTCCGCTGAACAACGGCCAAATGACCGGATTGAAACTCCGCAAGAAACGCAGTCAGCCCGTGGCTGTTGGTAATCGTTTTAGGGCTTTCTGACGCAAGCACAGCCAGCTTTACCGGCGGGCTGCCCTCTTTGCTGGTACTCGGTTTTGTGGGGGAAATTTTGAACTTGGACGCTGCCAGCATTTCACCGGAGGAGGTCAGCACGGCCTCCAGGCGGCTTTTGGACGCATAAGTGTATTTGAACTCCTTGGCAAACTTGATCGTTTTGATTTGGTAACGTTCTTGTGCCAGCTTTGCCAATTCGCGCCCCGTCTTTTTTGCGGTGTCATTCAGGGACCTCCGCATAACGTCCGGGGCCTTTTCGTACAGCGTACCCAGTCGCGCCTCAATATCGGCAATCGCTTTTTCAGTGTCAATCCGAACAAACATATTGCTCACGATCTCACCGCCTCCAACTCAATGGCCAGCACCCCGGCCTCCTCGGTGCAGGATTTCACCTTGTACGCCTTGCCGTCCAGCGTCAACACGACGCCCTGGGCTGGGCGGGGGCCAAAATCAGCCTTTGCCACATAAACCAGACGCCGGGCCTTGTATGTGCCCTCCGTCTGTGCGGCCATGATCTTGGCTTTGTCCCGCTCCAGCAGTTCGTTGTCGTCCACCACCGCGGCCATTTTCTTGCCGTTGACCGTGTGGGTGTCTGCGAAATCCAGGCAGTTCAGGAATGTGGTGGAAATATCCGCCGCGATCTGCTCCTTGAACGTAGGGGCGCCCATTACAGGGCACCCCCGCCGTTATCCGCAGCAGGCGGCACAATGGCCGCCGCAGGGGTCTGGACGATAGCCGCCGCCAGGCGTTCCACGATCAGCGCCTTGGCAGCGCCGCGCGGGAGATCCACGCCCAGGTCCTTGGCCAGCTTTTTCAGGTCGTCCTTGTTCATTTCCTCCAGCTGTGCGGGATCCAGGTGGCCCTCCACCATGTCGGTGTCGTCACCGCTATGGTCACCGTCGGGGTTCTCCTGGGTGGCCTCCTGGGCGTCCTGGGTGCCCTCGGTGGCGTCCGCGGCCTCCTGGGTGTCCTGGGTGGTGGCGGCGTTCTCGGTGCCGCCCTGGCCGCCGTCAGCGTCCTGCGCGGGCGTTGTGGCCTCCGCCGCCGCGTCGTCGGTCATTTTGGCGCTTTTGGCGGAAAGCCACGCCTGCACCATGCGCTTGTCATAGGCGGGGAGGGTGTCGCCCGCCTGATACATACGCCCGCCGTACAGGATCGGGCGCTGTGCTGTCAGTCGCTTCATGTTCCTTTCCTCCCGGCTTTTAGCCCAGCAGTTTCACCAACACGGTTTCGTCCCCGCTGGCCGCAGGGGCGGCAGCATAACCCGCCGGAATGTTGTTCACCTTGTTGGAACTCTCACCGGTGGAGGCCACGGTGGTGATCTTCTTGGCGGTTTCGTCGTAGTACACCGCCGCACCCATGGTCATGGCACCGGTGGCCTTTTCCATCTCAAAGACGCCCACCACATGGAGGTGGCCGGTTTCGCCGGCGGCAATATCTTCACCGGCCACGCCGATCCTGGTTCCCAGGCTCACCACTTCGCCGTTTTTGACTGCGGCGCTGGCCTTGTAGTCCAGCACCTCGCCTTTCTGCCAGTATTTTGCGGTCATGTTCTCTTACCTCCTGTTAAATAGTCGTGCCGGGGTTCTTGGCAATACCACGGAAGTCAACCGCAGTAATACCCCAGTCCAGCCAAATGTCCCACACAAAGCCCAGGCGGCCCGGAACCTCGCTGCGGCGAATGGTGGGGGTTTCCTGGCCGTTCAGGTAGTCCACCTGCAGGCTCTTGGCGTAACGCTGATCGCCGGCGACAAACCAGGGGATCGCGTTGCCGTCACCGGCCAGGACGTTCAGGGCGCCCTCCTCAATGACCTGCAGCTTGTTGCGGTACTGGTACAGGGCGTTGGCGGTGTGGCTGCCGATCCCGGTCACGTCGATCATGGCGGTTTCCAGGATCTGCGACAGCTTAAAGCCGTAGCCCACGGGAACGATCACATACTTGGGTTCCACCATGATGGAATCACCGAACGGGTCTTTCTGGTGCAGCAGTTTCAGCATGGCGGCCTGCAGGGTGTCAATGGACGGGGCGGCGCCGCTGGCGATCAGGTTGTTGTGGGCGTTGTCGAACAGGGAAACACCGTCGAAAATAGCGGGGTTGTCGATCAGGATCTTGTAAACCTGCTTGTTGATCGTGCGCTTGGCGCTCATGGCATAGAGGCCCGGCATCTCGGTAATAAAGCCCACGTCGTCGTTGATAAACGCCTGGCGGGTCATGCTGAACTGGCGGCCAAAGGTGTCGATCTGGCGCTGGGGAAGCAGTTCCGTCTTGGGGGCGTCGGCTTTCAGTTCGCCGTTTTCACCTACGCGCAGGAACTCACCGGCGCCGCCGGCCAGATAGCTGTGATCCTTGGTGGGCTTGAAGTCGCTCACGCTGCCCTTGGTGGTCCACAGCTGGAACGTGGTGGGGATCTCCTGGTACATCTGGACAATGTTCTTGCGGATCGCGTTGTCCAGGATCGCGGGAAACGCCGCGGTGGGGTTGAAGAACTGGCGGCAAGCCTCGTTCCACAGGTCGTCCTTGCTCATACGCAGCAGGGAGGTGGTGGTGCCCACGCCGTCGCGGGCCATGCACTCAATAGCCAGATCGCGCAGGGAGTAGCCGCGCATTTCCTCCGCTCCGTTGGCGGGGTTCCGGACGTTCACACCGGCCCGCAGCAGCATGGCGTCCACAGCTGCCTGGCGGAAGTTGTCGCCCTCGTCGCCGTTCATACGGCTGGAAACAGGGGCGCCGTGTTTCAGCAGGTAGTCCACCGCCGCCTGTCTTACGGTGTCCATGGTGGCGCCGTTGCTGATATACTCCGTGGGATCCATGCCCGCCTGGCGGCACAGCGCGGTAATGTCGCTCACGCGCTGGCGCTCCGTGGCGACGGCCTGGCGGGCGGCCTCGGTGGGGTCGGTGCCCTGCTGGCCGTTATCGTTGCCCATACCGCGGGCGCCGTTGGCGGGGGCTTCGCCGCCGCCCTGGCCCTCTGCTCCCTGGGCGGGGTTGTTGCCCGCTGCGTCGATCTGGCGCTGCAGGCCGTCAAACTCTGCTCTTTCCTCTGCCGTCAGGTCGCGGCCAGCGGCGCGGGCGCCGCTCACAATAGCCTGCTGACGGGCGATCATTTCCTGAATGGTCATGGTTGTTTTGCCTCCTCAATGATAAAGATTTTTGTTGATCTGGATCTGCTTTTCGTAAACGGAAAGGTTCGGGGCCGCCTGCTCCGGGTCGTCGGCTCTGCCCACGCCCACGGTGGCGTCCGCCGGCACGGAAACAATGGACACCTCCAGCGGCGTCCATTTGCGGGCGATCTGGCAGGGGCCGGTGAAACGTCCGTCCGCGGAGGTCTTACCGGCCACCACTTCCTCCCAGCTGTCCACGCTGTAACGCACGGACGTGGTTTTCAGGGTGCCGGATTTGACTTTGCCGAAAATCTTTTCGGCGTCGTCGTCCGTGTCGAACTCCACTTCGGCCATGCCGCGGTGGTTCTCCACCCAGGCGCGGATCACTTTTCCCACCACCTTGTCGGTGTCGTGGTTGAAAAGCAAAACGCCCACGTCGTTCAGGCGGGAGAGATCCAGCGCGTTCTCCGCGTGATCCAGGATTTCCATACCGAACCAACGGCGGTATGGTTCCTCGCTGGAAAAGCTGATCGTGCGCCTGCGGCTGTCCTCCTGGCCCTCTGCGCGGCTGTTGGCCTCAATGTGGCCCATGCTTCGCTGCCCGCTGTTTCTGTCCCTCTTGGGGTCATTTGCCTGCGGTGTTCTGCTGTGCTGCTGTCGTTCCATTTCCAAAAATTACACCTCCTAACTCGACGCCGACGGATCGGCCATATTCCAGGACTTCGGCCATTTCGTTTACGGCCTCTTTCCAGTCCTTGCCTTGTTCCGCGCAAACGTCCTGAAACGTCTTTTGCCCGGATTGCAGGGCAGTTTTGCCGGCGGTGCTTTCCTTGGCCGGGTCGATCCACTTCTTGGGGGCTTTCGTCCAGGTGTGGGAAAGGTATTCCGCCTTTTTATCCCAAAAGCCGGGCATATCAACCAGCCCGGAGAGATAACAGGAAATAACAAAGGTTTCGTACACCTCCGACATGAAATCTGTCAGCAGTTCCACGTCCTCGGTGTATGTGTTTTCGTCCTCAATGGCATTTTGCCGCGCGGAGGAATAGGTGGCCCCGCTCATGTCACGGCTGACGGCCTCATAACTCAGGCCCTGGCCTGCGGCAATTAGCCCCTGCTGGGTTTTCAGGAACCCGGCTGCGTCGCTGCCGGAACCTTTCGGATCCACCACCTGGATTTCGTCACCGGCGCCCAGGCTCTGGATCATGCCGGGGGCCAGCTTCTTGCCCTCATAGTCCATTCCGCCGTCCGGCGTTCTGGCACCGCCGCGGCCAAAACCGCCGCTTGGGATCGCCCGCTTGATGAACACAGCCAGGCAGGCCGCGATCCGCTCCTTGACGGAAACAGCGGTTATAAACTCGTTCGTGTCGCGCACTCTGGTGATCGTGGGGGCCATATCGGACATTTCGCGCAGCTGGCTGGGCCGCTTCTTGGATTTGTAAAAATACACGTCCTTGGCCTCGACGTAAACGGGGTCGTTCAGGCTCCAGCCCTCAATGTCGTATTGATTGATCCAGTAGCCCACCGGCCTGCGCCATTGGTTATATTCGATCCCGCCCACGACGCGGTTTCCCTGGTATTTCGGCTTGCTGGCGGTCACGTCCAGTTCGTCCACCTCAATGGCCTGCAGCTGGAACGGAACCAGGCCCTGCTTGGTGTAGCGATAAAGGAACAGCAGGCCGCCGTCCACCTTTTTGCGATCCACAGCCATACGCAGCATTTGGTTAAAACTCTGTTCGCCGGTCACGTCGCAGTTTCTGGCCTTGCACCATTGGCGCCACGCCTTTTCCAGCTTTTCGTCCAGTTCGTCGTTGCCGGTTTTCGCCTGGAGGGTGTAACCCTTGCCCACCACGTTCCGCTTGTAGGCGTGGAGGATAGACTGTGCAATATCGCTGTTGCGCTCCAGGTCACGGGCGCGGGCGCGTACCACGTCACGGCTGAAACGGTCCGTAACCTCCGCGCTTTCGTTGTGTACCCGCCACCCGGCATTTAGGCGGCCATACCCTGCGGCGTCATATCCGCGCAGGATCTCCAGCTGCTGCCGCCATGCCTCGCGCTCACAGGCGCGGCGCGGGGAAATGGCGGCCATAATTTTGTCAAAGGCTCCCATAGTTACCTCCCGTCAAAGAACGCTACAAAGGTGCGATCCAGCAGGCAGTTGTCCGTCCCGCTGTCGATCTGCGCCTCCAGGTCGTCACGAATGGCTTTCAGCTGGGCCAGGTCTGCCCGCGTCAGGGATCGGCTGCCGATCTTGTACGATTGGCCGCCGGCCAGAACGGCAGAAATGGCGTTGTTTACCTGCTCCAGCATTTCAGCCGCTTTTGTGTTGTCACTCATTTGGTGGCCTCCTGTCAGATCCATGTGTCATTTTGATTGATCCAGTTTTCTTCCTGGGTTTGGCGCGGCTCCTGCTTGGCCGGCTTCCGCGGCTCCGGTGCCGCCGCCTGCCCCTCCACGCTTTTCAGGTACAGGGAACGGACGCCCATAACGTCCGCCGCCGCGGCTGCGTACACCTCGCAATCCAGGTAATGGTTGTCAGCATGGGAGGATTTCAGCACCCATTTTTGAACCTCTTTCCCGCCGGATCGCTCGGTTACTTTGTGTTCCGCCGTCACCTGCTCGGCGTATTCCATGTCGCAATCCTTGTAAACCTGCCAGGAACCTGTCCCGTTCGGCTTCCGCATACGGGCCGCGATCTGGTCTTTGTACTTGCCGCCGTCCACCAGAACCAGGGTCATGCCGTTGGCCTTGCTGCCGGCCTTATTGACCACGGAAAGGCGGTAATGGGACAACATGGTGCTGGTGCCCTTGCAGGGCAGCACCCAGTCCGAATTGATGGCGCAAAACTCGTAAACTTCGTCGGTCTGGTCGCCGCTGTCCATCAGGGCCAGGTTGACCATGGCCGTGTCGCCGTTCGGCAGGGAAAACTCCACGTTCATGGCCTTTTCTACCTCTGCCATGGAAAGCGCCTGCCCGTGGGCCACGTTCTGGCTGGTCATATAGTCGCCCCATGCGCGGATCGTCCAGTACAGACAATTTTCCTGCACGTCGATCCCGCCGGTAATTAGCTTCGTCCAGGGCGGCAGCGTCCACTCCGGCGTTTCCGTCTGCCGCTCCATGACCAACTCCGCGTTGGTTTTCAGCTTCGTGTCCTCCCAGGGTTCTGCCAGCCAGCTGTTGGTGAAGTTATGCAGCAGTTCCGGGTCGTCCTTACTCCGCATGAACTCCCGCGCAATATCGGAAAAGCGGGTGAACGGGGAATACAGGGTGTTCAGCCAAAAGGCCACGCTTTTGGGGTTCTTCGTCCGCTGCTTCACGGCCTGCCAGCGGCCAGCCCGCAGCATTTTCCCCTTGTCCTGATCCGTAATCACGGCCCCGCAGGCTTGGCACACATACACGGCCATTTCCGCCCGGTCTGTGTTCTCCGGTACGTCGTCCTTGCTGGGCCATTTCAGGCAGCCGAATTTCAGTTCTATGTACTGCCCACAATGCGGGCACGGAACAAAATAATGCTTTTCAGCCTCCGCCGCCTCTTTGGCTTTCCAGATATGGCCCGTTTTCAGGGTAGGTGTGGAGGCCATAAAGATTTTGCGGTTGAAAAAGGTTTTTGTGCGTTCTCGCGCCAGGGAAACGGGATCGGCCTCTTTCTTGGACGCGCCGGGGAACTTGTCCACTTCGTCCAAGAACAGGTAACGTATATTCGTACTGGCCAGATCCGCCGGGCTGTTTGCGCCCGTCAGGTACACGGTCATGTCGGAAAACTTTAGCGCCAGTTTCTTGCTGTCGTTCTTCCGCCACTTATCGGCCAGAACCTTGCAGCTTCTCACCATTGGCTCCAGCTTGCTTTCCGTGGTGCGCTCCGCCAGATCGTCCGACGGATAAACCACCATGGCCGGGGCCGGGTCCTGCGCGATCAGGCTTCCCAGCATATTTTCCATGGCAGACGTGCCGCCCACCTGGGTGGGCTTCACGAACACGATTTCCTCCACCATATCGTCAGAAAAGGCGTCCATGATCTCCACCAGATACGGGGTCACGCTGTTGCTCCAGGGGCCTGGAATCGCGTTGCCGTCCGGCAGTACGCGGTATTTCGCCGCCCACTCCGAAACCGTCAGGCGTTCCACCGGGCGCAGCACCTGAATGGCGTTATAGATCCACGGCGGCACGGTATAGGGTTCCTGCTTGTATTTCCTCATGGCGCCGCGTCCTCCCGCTCCTCCATGATCGCGCCGTCAGAGAACGCGGCCAGCAGGCTTTCCAACTCTTTCCGCATGGTCTTTTCCATGGCGCGGATCGCCACCGCGTCGGCGTAGCCGGACATGGTTCCCGCCATGCGCGGGGGAATATTCATGGCGAATTTCTTAAAACTGGCCATAAACTCGGTTAGTTCCTCGGTGGCGTGATCCGCCGCCAGGTAACGCCCCTCTGCAATCGCCGTTTTCAGGCGGTGCAGCTGGCCTTGGCTTTCTTTCAGTTCAACCTCCGCCTCCAGCTTTTTCAGCGTCAACTCTGCCGCCCGGCTGTTTTCGCCGGTTTCCTGGGCTTTCGCCTCGACGTATGCCACATAACGCTGGATCGTGGCGCAGGTGCGATATTTGCGGGCACCGCCGCCGGGCGGGATCTCTGTCTCCAGGACGCCCTCCTGGGTCAGCTGTTGCACACGGCGGACCGTTTTCCCCAGCAGCTGGGAGATCACCGTGGTGCTGGACCACTCCGGCACTGTGCCGGACAGCACCGCCGGCTTTTCACTCTTTGCCCGCTTTCCGGTGCCGCCGGTCTGCTTCTTTTCCGCCACCGGCGCCACCTCCTTTTTGCTCCGGCAGGGTGCCCCGCCGGTTTCGCTTTTCCGGTTTTGGTCGATTTCGCTTTTTTCGCCGCTCCTTTTTCGGCTTATACCCCCGTAGGGGGGTATAACTTTTCCGGCATTTCAAAAAACCGTAACGTAACAGCCAGATTTTTTTCTGTTTTCACAGGGTAAAACGTCGGGCTTTCCTTGCCCCGCACGGCTTTTCCTGCTGGGGAGTACCTACACAGGGGGGTGCGGGGTCCTTAACGGGTGCCCTGGGTGCCCCTCGGCAAAGGCACCCAGGGCGGGAGGGTTAGGCCGGGCCGCCGCGTATGCACACGCCGCAGCGGCGCGGGGTGAAAGGAGGAAAGCCCCCGCGGCACACTCCCCGGCCATGGTGTGGAAAGCAAAGAACCACCGGCCTTTCGGCTGGTGGTTCTCGGTATTCGTTTCAGGGCTTCACCCCTGCGCTGCTTTCCATGCTACCAGTATAGCACGGTCAATAGTCCAAAAGTGTCCAAACTTTTCAGGGGTGATTATTTCGCCCGTGCGGCCCCGTCCGCTGGTGCTTTCTGGCCAGGTATTCCTCCAGCAGTTTCCGGTTGCGCTTGTTCTCCAGGATCTTATCCAGGGCGGCGTTGTAGTAGTTGAACACATTGGACCGGCTCATGTAAAGGGCCTCCGCGATCTTATCCCAGCCCCGGCAATCTATGTGCCGCATTTCCACCACGGTGCGCTCGGTGGAGTTGGCCGGTAATACGTCGATCAAGTCCATAACGTTCAGGACGGCCTTGGCCATTTCCTCCCGCTGCTCCTCGATCCTGTCCTCCACTTCGGAGATCCGAAAGACAACAGACACGGATCCGTCCGTCTTTGTCGGCTTGGTCGGCGGCGTCAGCCTGAACGCGGACCCCGTACTGGGCGCCCGCAGTTCGCTGGAAAGGACGCGGTGGCGTTCCTCCAGGATCCGCTTTTTCCCCACAGCCGTGTGGTACTGCTGCAGATATTCCTTGACAGCCTCACGGCCCAGGGTTTCGTCCGTTGTCTTTTTGCTCATTCTCACACCTCGGTAATGTCGTACCCAAAACGATCCTTTAGCATTTTCTTTTTCATGGCATACTTGGCCGTTCTGGTGGCCTTGCTCTTTACGTCCTCCACCACATAGCGCCAGCTGTCACATGGCCAGCCTGCGGCAGCCGCCTTGCTTTCTTCCGCCGCGTCCCGCTCCCAGTATGTAAAATCCGCCTTGTAGCGGATCGCCCGCACCCGCTTTCCCTCCGTGTCGGTAAACGCTTCCTGCAGGGTGAAATCCACTTGGAGGCGCAGATCGCGGATCTGCCCAGCTGCCTGGCGGGCGGCCAGGGCGTCGAACCTGCGGGCTTCTTTCTGACTGTCGAAATGCAGGACGGCCCCGGAGGCCGTCACCCGCTCGGTGGGGGTGTTGTGGTATTTCGTGCCTTTTGCCGGATCCTGCGGCGGCGCGGCGGGAGGAGTTGGCCCCCGCCGCTGCTGTTGCTCCATGTACTTTTTCATGGCCTGCGCCTGGTATTTCGGCGGCAGGTCGGAAACGTTTATGGCCATTTATTCGCCCTCCGGCGCGGCGCTGCTTTTTCCGTGTATGCTTGCGATCAGATATTCCCGCGTCAGCATGGCGGCCTCCAGCACGTCAGCACCTGCGTTTCTTATGGCTGTGTAGAAAATCCACGCCATTTCTGCGATAGCTCCCACGGCGTTGGTCACGTCCTGGCTGTTACTCATGTTCTGCCTCCATTTCGTCCGGGATCTCAACGTACTGCCACGACATGGGCGGGCGGTCCAGGCCGAACTCCGCCAGAGGGCTTGGCGCGTCGAACTTCTCCGGTGACCGGACGATCCAGCCGGAAAGGCATTTCCCGCCGGCGTATTCTTTCAGGTCTGCCAGCGGTACGCATGACAGTTTTTCCAGATACGGCATGAAATTGGTTTCTGTGTAACCGGGGCATAGGAATTGACCTTGCACCGCTCCGGTGCCGCTGACGTACACCAGCACCGTCAACGGCCATTCCAGATCCGCGTGGTTTTTGCTCTGCGGGTGCGTTTTCCTGATTTCCAGCACTTTATCCCCGGCCAGGATTTTCTCCCACCACTCCGGTTTCATGCTCATAAGCACAGCCAGCATATTAACCTCCGTTCTTGCCGGACAGCGGAATGATCCGGCATTTGTCCGTTGCGAACTCCGCCACATGATGGAGCGCCATACAGGCCAGCACAATATCCGCCATAAGCGCGTCCGCGTCCTCCGCGCCCAGGCCGTCCTTGTTGCGCGCCCGGAGACTGGCGGCCAGCGCGTTGCCCAGGTCCTCCAGGTTCTTGGCGGCTTCCTGCCACCGCTCTTTCGGCAGGGTGTAGCCGATTTCCACCTTTTCAGCGTCCTGCATGGCTCACACCTCCCACGGGAAAGCGGAGGCGGGGAGATCCGGGAAATGCTCCCGCAGATTGTTCTTGAAGAAAACGGGGATCTCGTTCTCCGTGCAAAACGTCACAATGTCGTCCACCCACTCGCGGGCGGGCGTCACCTTGTCCGGGCGGTTACCGGTTTCAGCGCCCAGGATCACCCACTCCGGCAGCCCCTCCGCCGCGGCCATGTCCACCGGCCCCAGCAGCGGCTCCATGCTCCAAAAGCTGTTGATGTTCACGCCCTGCATAACGTACATTCCCACCGCGTCCATGTTCGCCACGGTGCTGCCATACCAGAAATTGCTTTCATGGGGCAGGAGGGCCAGGTGGTCCAACTCCAGATACCGGGCCGGGTTCTTGGTCAGGAACAAATAGCGGTGCTGGGGTGCCTTGCGGCAGGCGTCCAGCACCTCCACGATCCAGGAGGTGGGCGCCCAGCGTCCAAACAGATCCGCCATGCTGCAGACAAACACGGTCTGCGGTTCCGCCGTGTCCTGCGGCTGGCCCAGGCGGTAGCGGTGCAGGGTAGGCTCGAAACCATACGGGTATGGCGTCGCCTTGATCTTCTCCAGCAGCACATGGAGGCCGCCGGCCAGCGGGGCCGGATCCTCCAGCCCTGCGTTGAAGCGCGTGGCCGTCCGCCTGGCGTAGCAGTACGGGCAGCCATGGCGGCAGCCGGTTACGGGGTTCCAGGACATTGTGGCCCAGTCAATTTTCGTCTTGTTCATTCTTCGTCGCTCCTTTCGCTTTTCCACTCGTTCACTATGCACTCGTTACAGCCGAAACTCTGGCAGTACACGCAAATGTCCATGCCGTCGGCCATGGCCGCGCGGACGATTGCCGGGAAATCCGGCAGGTTCACCTTGCGGCGCGGTTTCAGTTCCGCCAGAACGTCGCCCAGGTATTCCGACGCCTGCCAGTCGCCATAGATACGCGCCGGGGCTTCCTGTTCCTCGGTTTCCGGGTTCATGGTCCAGAGGGCAACACACCCGCCGTCCGGGTCATGCTCCCACCGCGCCGGCGTCTGTCTTATGATCTGCCCGTCTGCGCCCAGCGTCGTCCGGCCTATGGTGGCCGTTCCCTTGGCTATGCAAATAATACTCATGCCCCCGCACCTCCGAACGCCGCCAGGTCGAAACAGGTCTGTTTCCCAACGTACTGGCACCACGCCCATTCCAGCATGGCGCCGCGGCTGTCCTGGTAGTCCTGCATGAACAGAACTACGTCCGCCGCCTCCATCATGGCGAAACACAGGCGCATATAATCCACGGGGCGCAGCCCCTCCGGTGCCGTGGCGGGGTTCAGGACGATATGGCCCGCCGCAGCCAGCTTCTTTTCCACCTCTCGGAACTTGGCTTTATAACGTCTGTCCCCGGTGATCTTGCCTGATATGTAGATTTTCACAGAAAACCCTCCTATTCGTTGAAAATCTCGAAATATTCCTGGTATGGGTAACCGCTGATCTCATGCCACCCGCTCCGGCAGGTGGATCCGTCGTCGAACTTATACAGCACGGCGCCCTTTCTCGCTTTAGGGTCCTTTTTCCAGCTGGACGCAGACACGGCGGTGTATGTGATCTCTGGCTTGGCCATGTTCTGCGTTTTGCTGTACCGCTTCCCGCGCTTGCCGATCTCTCTGTACCTCTCCATGGTGGAGCGGCTTTCTTTCATCAGGTAGGCAGCCAGCTTGTAGTGGTTCCCGCGCCTGTCCATAGGCTTGAAGCTGATACCACCGCCGCCCCTGGGGACGTTCTCCCACGCCTCCGTGATGATCTCCGGATCCATGCGGGAAATGATAACGTGAATGTGCGGGTTGGTCATGCGCTTGGTTTCTATGACCACCACGGCCTTGAACGTGATCCCGCGCTTTTTGCAGAGTTTCCGCAGGTTCCGCAGAAAGGCGGCCTTGTTCTCCAGGATCTCCTCAAAAGAACTGTCTTTGACGTAGTAGTGGAGAACGGCGTGGAGATCCCTATGGCCGAAATTGGCGTTTATGTCCCAGCGCAAATGTTCCTCCGCCGCCCGCTCGTTGATCCGCTCCTGCTTCTCGCTGGTGTGGCCAGTATTGGGGCCGCGCTTCACTCCTTTGGTGTGAACCCGGAAAGATTGCATTTTCTTGTGTTCGACACACGGACCAGCTTTCACCACCCTATGAACGTAGGCCATGGGTGCCTCCTTTTCTGCTGCTGGTCACTTTACTAATTGCTCTTACCGGCGCTATACGGGGCCGTGGCCCCGTTGCTTTTACCGTCTTGTATTCCGTCCGGGAACCTGATATAATATAGGTATATCGGACGGTTTTCCGTCGTCTATATTGCCACCTGCGCCGTGTTGACAGCACCGGGCGCAGGTGGCTTTTTCTTTGTTTCCCGCCGCTTCCGCGGCGGGATGTGGTCTGATATGCTGATTAGATGTCAAAGCCGGGGGCCAGCGCCCAGGAACTGGTGGCGCCGTAACCGTTGGCGCCGCCGTCGGAGTAGACAAGGCAGAAATAGTGGCCGTTGCTCGACTTGACGGAACGGCACCAATAGGGGGTCGTGCCATATCCGCGGCGTTGCTTCACGCGATCCCGCTCACTTTTGAAAATATCCAACTGGAAATCCTCCGGCCCGTCTGCGCTTCCATTCTGCCAGCTTTCCTCACCGCGTCCGAACACGTCAGTTTCAGACGGCAGCCACAGCGGATCCTCATATACCAGGGTTTTGCCCTGTGCAATCTCCGTGATTTTGCGCGGGCGGATTGCGGCGCGGAGATCTTCCGGCAGGCGCGGGTAAACTTCCTCCAGGACATAGCGGCGGCCCTCGCTGGCCTTGTAGCCGCCCTTGTTAGTCCACTCGTTATTCATCTGGTGCGGGTCGTTCAGGGCGTCCTTAAACATGAAACGGACGCCTGCCGGTGCGTTTTCGGTTGCTGGCAGCATGGCACCGGCCACCACCGTGGCGGCCTCTCCGCCTGCCAGTACCACGTCGATTTCGTCAAATGGCTTAATCAGCGCGTGGATCGTCCCGGCCTGCGCCGCCTCCTTTAATTGCGCCCATGTGATTTCATTTTCAATGGTGTGTCTGATTTTCATTGCGCGTTCTCCTTTACGGTATTTTTGTAACTGTCTGCCGCCTCCATTTCCGCCAGTTCCGGCAGGTGCCAGTCCTCCGCACGGACCTGGAAAGCGTCGCCCAGCTGCACGGTGTCCGGGAAATTGTTCTGTGTGGTCTGTATGGCGTATTTGTCGATCTCGGTTGCATAGTAGGCGGTGATCTCTGCGCCCAGCTTGTCCAATGCGATATGGCCGCAGCTCATACCGTCGTACATGGAAAGCACTTCCACCGGCTCCTCCGTCAGCCCGGTAAAATGGCTCATAATGTGGGCGATCACGTCCACGGTCCAGCCGTTGCCCAGCATTTTATACGCCTGGGTGTCGCTGACGGGAAAGGCGTATGTGTCCGGCACGGTCTGGAGGCGTTTACACTCCGTCACGGTCAGTTTGCGAATGATGTAAAATCCGTCTGCCAGTTTAATGGGGTATGTCTTTCCTTTGATGGTGATCCGCCCGCCGCGAACCTCATAAACCGGGATTTCTTTTCCGCCTGGCGCCTTAATTACAAACTGCCCTTTCCCGTCCGGGATAACGGGCACGGCATACAGGCCGGTGGCTGCTCCATCAGCACCGCCGCCGTTCGGCCTTGCCTGCAGGGAAACGCTTTTGCCGTCCGTGCTGTAAATGCGGCGGCTCTGGCTGGTTCCCAGTTCTCCGTCCCTGTTCGGCATGGCGCCGACGCGGACGGGAACCGGGACAGCGATCATATTGTCTTTTTCCACGGTTGACAGGCAATTTGTTTTGTTCGGATCTTCGTTTACCTCGAAACGCTGGATCCGCTCGATCTCCTCGTTGTAATCGTCGCGGTGCCCCTGCTCGTTGATCCTGCGCCCCACGACGCGCCCAGCCACAGGCGCGGCATAAAGCCCGGTTTTTGCACCCAGGCCGCCGCCATTCCCACAGAGGGTCACGCTTTTGGCGTCCGGCGAATAGACACGGTACTGCTGGCTGTCGTGATCCGGGTTTTTCGCGTCGTTCTCAATGGTTCCGATCCTCACCGGCTCCACCAGAACGTTATACGGGACACCCTTGTGGGTGTTCGCCGTCACGCAGGCGCTTTTTTTCTGCGTCGCGTCGTGGAAATAGTCGAAATCAAAATGGTTCCGCCCGTCCTTGGTTTCGCGCACCATATAATCCATTTCTTTTTCGGTCAGCGGCTTAATGGCGACAGGTTCCGCCGCGCCATTCCGCTGGTGTCTGGAAACCATGTCGCCCGCCGTGGTTCCGCCGGTTGTGGACAGCAGGGCATACCCTTTTTCTTTCCAGCAGACACCGCTTTCCAGAATGTCGCGCAGGAGGATCCCACGGTCCACCGGCTGCTCCACCGTCACCTGGCTGTATGTGCCGTCCGGGTTCCGTCTGCCTGCCCAATACAGGCGCTGGCGGTTCTGTGCGCTCACCAGGGCGCTGTTAATCAGGACAGGCTCCACGCCTAACTCCGCCGTGATCTGCGCCCGGATAGCGGGCGACATACTTTTATTGTTTTCGTACAGGAAAAAATCCGGCTGGTACTTATCCCGCGCAATACGGTAATTCAAGAACAGTTCCCAGCCTATGCCGCTGGCTTCGGTTTCGCGGTTCTTCGTCTGTGCGATACTCCAATGTGTGCAGGGGCTTCCGCCGATCAGTATTTTCATTTCCCCGCCTCCCGTTCGCGTAACAGCTTGTCGTTTTTCAGAATGGTGGCCTTAATTTCTTCCGGTGCGGTTGTCAGATCCGTGTCGTCGCACTCGCGTTTCAGCCACCAGGTAGGGCTATTTCGTTCAGCTTGGTGGGCGCAGTTTTCAGCGTCGCAGTTCTCCGCGTCGCAGCTGTCACAAAATACCCTGTGGAAATCGTCGTCCCACGGGCCGGACAGGATAGGGAGAGCGCCCAGGAAATTCCCCAGGGCCTCCAGGGAGGCCGTGATCCTTTCAAAGTTGTTCACCGTCCGGCCTCCTCTTTGTGGAGGTTCACACCCTCCAGGGCGTTCCACACGGCCCGCTCCCATTCCTTTGCCCAGCCGGAACAGGCTTTCCGTACTGCAGTAATCACCACAGCCTCGCCGTCGGCCTCCCACAGCAGGCGGTCCTTGTCGATAACGTCCGCGCCGATATGCTCCGCCGGATCCCGCTCGATCATGTCCACCAGGTACAGGGGGACACCCCAGCAGGCACCGCCGCCGGGCGGCTGGTAAATCTGAAACCCCTGCATAATCACCGGCACCATGGTGACCTCCTCGCCGCGGTCACCGCCGCGCCAGTGATCCATATCGTCCGCCGCCGTTTCTCTCAAAACCAGCTGCGGCTCCGTGTCCTTAATGATCGACGTGGGCATATCTCGTTCCGGGATCATGCCCATGTGTTCCACGATGGTGGCCAGCACCTTGCGCGGCAGCAGGGCGCGGTTGGCCATGATGAACCATTTATCCGTGTAAATAGCCACGTTGGTGCCGGTATTCAGGACGGTGTACCCGTCCGCTTTGTAGGCTCTTTTGATGGCGCGGATCAGCCCGCCCTCGTTAATCAGCATTTGAAACCCTCCTTTTATATAAGGTGCGGCATAGGCACCGGCCTTTCCTCCTTGTCGGCCCTCCACACCTCTGCGTCCCGTATTTCTGTCCAGTCACAGCCCCAAACCTCCGCCGCGTTCAGCAGGGCGGCAAAGTTGGAACCGTGCGGCACCACGACGGTGCCATATTTTCGGCTCACCACTCTGGCGTAGCCGCTGGCCTGCCAGCGTTCCCGCCGTGCCCGCTCCGTCACAGATGTTTCATACCTGCGGGCGGCCTCGCGGGTTACACCCCGCCCCAGGCGTTCACCGTACATTCCCATGTTTCCATGGCCTCCTTGACGGCCCTGGAGTAGTCGGTGGAGGTGATCCCGCTGGCCCATGCGCTTCCCGCGCCGCCCTCGCCCATGTTGTAGGCCATGGCGGCCTTTTCGACGTTGCCATATTTGGCCAGATACAGGCCCAGCTTGTAGCAGCCGCCCGCGATATTCCCGGAGGCGGTGGTGGGGTCCAGCCCCGTGGCCGCCTGGATCTCCGCATGGTAGGAACCGCCGGGGCCGGGGTTTAACTGCATGATCCCCACCTCACCGGAGGCACCCACGGCGTCCATGTCGAAATTGCTTTCAGTCTGTGCCACCGCCAGGGCCAGAGGGTAGGGGCAGCCGTATTCCTCGCAGTACGTCCTCATGTAGTCCTGCCATTCGTAGGGCATGGGAACCGCCAGAGAGAAATAACCCTGTGCCAGCAGCGCCTCCTCGATCTTTTCCGCTTCCTGCGGATCCTCCATGTATTCCTCCTCCGCCGCCGCGGTGAACAGCAGTTCCGTGGGCAGGATTGCCGCCGGGGCCGCCGACGCTTCCGGCGCGGCAGGTTCCGCCGCTGGTTCCTCGCTGTACGCCTTGGCCGCCATGACCACGCAGACGGCAACGAACAGCGCCAGGGCGATAAAGGCCAGAACCTTATTGCGCCGGCGGGCTTTGCGCTCCCGCTCCGCCGCGCGGGCGGTTCTGCGCTCCTTGGCCGCCTTGACCTCCGCCGCGGCCTGTTTCAACTCACGGGCGGACACCGCCGCCCTGTAAACAGCCAGGTCGTCCTCCACGGCAGAGATCCGCACCCCCTGGGCGGTCTGCTCGGTGGTGATGGCCGCCACGTCCTGCTCCAGCTTGTCCACGCGCCGCTCCATGCGGCGGGCGTATTTTTCGCCTTTCTGGCTCATTTCTTCGTTACCTCCTTTTTTCTGGTGGCCCGCCCGGTCACCTCATAGGTGATACCGAACCGGCGGCGCCCGCACTCCGAACAGGTGATTTTCTCGCACCTCTGCGCGACGGGTTTTACAGTCTTGCCCCTGGCCGCCAGATCGACGGCGCAGGGCTTACATAACAGCCGGGTCATTCGTCCGCGCCCCTTTCGTCGATATGGGCGGCGCACATATCAGCCTCATGCAGCCGCCACACCCATGGCGTTGCGTCCATAGCTGCGGACAGATCACGCAGGTCTGTACGGGCCGCCGCGTCATAGGCTCCCATGTGCCAGCGGATTGCCAGGGCTTCGTGATCCTCCAGGCGGATAAAGCGGGCGATCTGGTACAGGCTCTTTTCCCCGTGCCCCAGGGGGAGGGGATCCCGGAACGTATAGCCCAGGTAATCCTCCCACACGCCCGTTTCCGGGTTCCTGCGGCGCTTGGTTTCGGCGTGGTACACGCCAGCCTTGCACACGTCATGCAGCAGCCCCAGGATCGCCACGGTTTCCTCCTCCTGCTCGGAGAGGGTGGCAGGCTCCGGCGCGTCCGCGTCCGTCAGATCGCGGATCGTAATCTCCCGCAGGCGGTAGTAAACGTTCAGGCTGTGAACAACCAGGCCGCCGGGGAAAGCGCCGTGGTGCTTGGCCCCCGCCGGGGCCTCGAAAAAGTCCGTTTCATTCTCCAGCCGCTCCAGCAGTTCCTCCGCACCGGTGCGGTGAACGCTGGCCAGAAACAGATCCTTGAAATGCTGGCCCACGGTTTGCAGGCCGTTTCTTTCTAAAAAGTCAGACATTTGCCGTTCCTCCTATGCTTCCGGGGCTTCGTTGCCCCAGGCGTCCCAGCCGTCAGCCCTCTGGCGGGCGAACATTTCCAGCCTGGGCACGTCGCCCAGCAGTTCCACGATCCGCCGGCGGGTTTCGTCTGGTTTCTTGCTGTGCCCCTCGAACGGGGCTTCTATGATCTGGTGGACATTGTGTGCGCGGATCTGCGTCTTGGCCTTAAAGCCCGGCGTGACACCCAGCAGGCACACCTCCGCATTTGCGCGGGTATAGGCGCCCATGCCCATGAAATTGCCGCCGTTCTTCCGGTTCTTTTTGACCCACACGAAAGCCGCGGTTTTGTATGTAAAGCCCCACGCCTCCATGACCTTGATTGCCTCCGCGATATTGGGGAATGTTGCCCACATAAAGCAGGCCGCCCCCCCTCGGACGATTTCGCGCACCGGCAGGGCGCATATTTCCGCGGTGGTCATGGTGGGGTAATGCTTCACGGCGGTGCCGCGGGCTTTTGCGGTGGCTCCGGCCTGCTGGTATGCCCACGGCGGATCCGCATAGATCACGCTGTACTGCTTGGCGGGGAGGGGGATATGGTCAGCCATGCGCCTGCCGCCTCCTCTCCATGGCGGTGGTGACTTCCTCCACCATGCCGCGCTCCCGCAGGCCCTCAACGGAAAGGCGGTGCGCCTCATGGTACAGCTGCCCGCCTGCCGCGTCGTGCGTCGTGATCGTCAGGATCGGGCACCCCATGGAGGAGGAAAGAAACGCTTTCGTGTGGCCGTCGTCCGTCGTCCACTCCAGCCAGTAGTCCGGGCGGCCATTCGCTTTCTGATAGTCCACGCGGCGCATACCCGGCAGGGGCTTGTATGTCGCCACCAGATTGTAAAGGCTGGTTTTGTTGGCTTTCAGCCTCAACACGTCGCCACCTCCGTTCTGTACCATTCCAGGATCCGCTTGGCGTACTTCTTGCGGATCCGCTTCTTTTTGGTGTGGCGGTAACGGTTATAAAGCGGGCGGTTGTCAACCGACGCCCAGCGCAGCGCCGTTTCTATTTCGTGCTGTGCCTCCACCTCCGCCGCCACCTTGCGGATCCATCTGCAGAAAGCGGGTGCCATGGCCTCAATGGTCATAGTGGCTTGCGCCCATGCTTCGCCCAGTTTCCGGCAGGCTTCCGTTGCCTGCTCTGCGGTTACGCCTGGTTCCGGTTCCGGTAACTCTAATTCTCCGATAGCTCCCAGTGGCTTGCCGTCCAGATAAACCGCCGCAGCGCTGGTGTTCTGTTCACCCATTCGGAAATTCCTCCCCATTCTCCCAGCCCAGCAGGATATTGTGGGCCATGTCGCCCAGGTCCTCATGTGCCTGCTCCAGCGCCAGCAATTCGTGATAGGAGATCCCGGCGGCCTCCAGCTTGTCCCGGAAAGCCTTGGCCGCTTTGACCGCCGCTGCGATCTCCGCCCTGTCGTCTGCCACCTCCGCCGCGGAAATGGCTGTGCTTCTTTCGTCCATGGCGTTCTCCTCTCGCGTCCGTATCAGGTGCCCGCCTGCTGGGGCTTGCCTCTGCGTCGGAGGTTAGCCTGGAAACGGCGCTGCGCCAGTTCCGGGTCATAGACAGGGCGCTGGTTCCGATCCAGCTTTTCGCCGTCCTGGCCTCTCCGTAATTCTGCGTAGATCGTTTTTCTGGATTTCCCCAGGTGCGTGGCGATCTCCGCCACACTCGCGTAATTGCCCCACGCCTTGGCGATATACTCCCGTTCGGCGGGGCTAATGTATTTTTCGCTCATGGCTTTTTCACCTCCGATTGCGACAAAAAAATAAGAGTAACAAGGGATTTCCCTTTGTTACTCTTATTGATAGCATTTTCAAAGGCAAATGTCAATAGGAAAGTGTAACAAAACGAAAAAATATTTTTAGACGGTCTGCAAATAGCCCTCGAAAAGCTGTTCAGCAGAGATCCAGCCCAGCAGTTGGCGGGGGTATCTGTTCAGCCAGCTTTCCACCGCCGCAACGTCTTTTTGGGTGACCTTATCAAAGTTTGTCCCCTTGGGGAACTTCCGCCGGATCATCTGGTTTTGCTTTTCGTTGCTCCCGCGCTCACTACTGCAGTACGGGTGACAGTAATATGTCCGGGTGCGCTTGCTCTCACAGCGTTTATATACGGACCGTTCGATCCCGATATAGTCCGCAAACTCGCTGCCGTTGTCCATGGTGATGGATTGGAATACCTGCGGGAAGCGGGCACCCCATTTCCGTTCCATGGTGTCCAGCGCCCGGACGACGCTGGCCGCGGTCTTATCGCGGATCAGGCGGATCACCTCCATACGGGTGACGCGCTCTGTCAGCACCAGGAGGCATTTATGCCCGCCCTTGCAGGAAACCACCAGATCCATTTCCCAGTGGCCGAATTCCTGGCGCTCGTCGATCTCCGGCGGGCGCTTTTCTATGCTCTCACCCTTGGGCTGCTGCTTCGCCCGCTGGACGTGCTTGGTTTTCTTCTTTCGTCTGGAACCTTTGAACGGCAGCGCCTTATTGGTCAGGCGGAGAAAAACGCCCTTGTCGATATAGGCATAAAGGGTTTGACGGCAGATCCGCGTTTCAAAGCTGCCGTATTTTTCCGGGTGGTTCTCAATCTCATGCAGGGCTGCCTCCGGGCTGTAATTGTCGTCAGCGATCAGCGCCTCCAGGGTTTCGGCATATCGGCGGTCACTTCCGATTTTCAGGGGGCCGCCCTTGGCCGCCATGTTGGCCCGGTAGCGGGCTTGTGACCGCTCCGGTATGTACTCGGTCACTTCGATATAATCCGCGTTCATGTAGGTGTATGTCCCGCGCTTGATCTCGCGGCATACGGTGGCGGCGCTGACGTGCAGGGCCGCGCCGATCTCGCGCATGGTTGCGCCCTCTTTTCTCATTCTGGCGATCTTGTTCCGGTCAAATTCCGTCAGGTGCTTATATCCTTTCATGCCCGTGCCCTCACTTTCCAAAAAATATGGACGGCGCGGTGCATACAGCACTCCACGCCGTCCTATTCCTTACCCAGCAGCCAGTCCACGGAAACCTCCAGAACGTCCGCGATCACCACCACCTCAAAGTCAGCCACAAACCTGCCGCCGTTCTCGATCCTGTTTATCACGTCCCGCTCCACAATGACGCCAGCCAGTTGCAGACGCCGGCAGAGGTCAGACTGTGACAGCCGCGCCCGCAGGCGGGCCTCTCGGATCCGGTCACCGCATATATTTCTTTTCCCGTGGAAATCATACGCTTTCATGGGCAGCCCTCCAGGCGCGTGGTAATGTTCAGCAGTTTTCTTGATATTAACACACGGGCCTGTGCAAACCCGTGGTAATAATCAGCACCGAAAAATATTGAACACTCTGGAGGGCAAACGCCGAAACGCCCCCGGCGCTGTGTGCGTCGGGGGCTTATGCTTTTTATTCTCCCAGGATCTCCGCCGCCAGGCTGTCCATGGCCTTTTCCATGAACTCGTTAAGACTACACCCGGCAGCTTCCGCCGCTCTCTGGTATCTCTCTTTTTTTCCTTTCTTCACAAATGGGTAAAGCCGCTCATAATTCGCGGCGTTATATTTGTTCTTCGCCTTGGTTGCCGCTGTCCCTGTTTTCTTCTCCATGGGATCGCCTCCTTTTCCTGTATTGTATCAGATTATATTAACTTACGCAAGTATATAATATGCACAAACTCACGCAAGTATATTTGTGCAGTATTCCGTCTTGCTTTTTACCTTGCGCAAGTATATAATGATAATCAGAAAGGGGGTGGTTGATATGGCAAAGAAAAAGCGCCGTAATAAAACGGCGCAACCCGCCAGAAAGTCCGACTTGCTGGCCGACATTCTGGCGGGCGTTGTCTCCGGTCTGATAACAGCGGCAATCCTCAAATTGCTGAACTGGTAAAGACCAGGGGTGCGGAGGCCCGAACCTCCGCACCCCAACTATAAAGCACGAAGTACTAAATTGTCAAGGGGGTGGAAAAATGAAATACCTGCTTTTCGTGGTCATATTCGTGGCCGTGTTCGTCCCGCTCCGGCGGTTGTTCCGTAAACTTTTCAACGGGAGGAAATGAGAATGGAGAAAACGACAAAAGTGGCCCCGGCTGTTACGCTGGAGGCGGTCACGGTCCCGCTGGCCGATGGGCGGCGCGGTGTGGTGTTGGTCCTCACCGATGAATACAGCAGAAAAACAGTTGTGCGGGCTATGCCTGCCAGCAGGTGACCCGCAGAAGAACCCCGACGCCAGGGCGGCGCCGGGGTTCCTTTTTTATTCTGCTGCGGCTTCCTCCGCCGCGTCCGCCGGTTCCTCCAGCGCGGGCGGCGTGGTGCCGCCGGTCTGCTCCGGCGTCCCGCTCGTTTTACTCAAAACCAGCTTGGACAGCTTGGAAAAAACGTCTTTCGCATACAGCACATAGGCCGTCACCATGGCCAGGTTGGCAGCGGTTGCCACGTTGACCGTTTCGCCGTCAATGTCGATTGCCACAATATCAGGGTTCAGGCGCCCCGCCACATAGAAAGCGACGAAACAGGCAGCAATAATGATCCCCTTAATGACGCCGTTCCGGCATTTGATCCGGTCAAAAGTCCCGTCAAAAAGGGCGTTCAGGCTGCCCAGCACAATGTTGACAGCCACCAGGAGAACCAGGCCAATGGCCAGGCGGATAATAGTCTGTTCCATTTTTACCTCTCATTCCTGCCCGGTGCCGTCCTGGCCATTTTCGTAGCACCGCGGAAATGGGCAGCTTTCGCATTGGCTCCGATCACAGGGGATCGAACCGTCCCAGCGTACCAGGGCCACCAGCCAGGTGACCACAGCGGCCAGGGAAAGCACCCAGGCCAGCGCCTTGAAAATGACCATTTCAGCACCTCCGGCAAAATTATTTGTTGATGGTGATAACCTGGCCCACATGGATCAGGTTCGGATTTTTGATCCCGTTATCCGCCGCCAGTTTGGCCGCGGTGGTGCCGTACTTCGCGGCGATACGGGAAAGGGTGTCCCCGGCCACAACGGTGTACTTGACAGCGCCGCCGGGCAGCTGGAGGACCTGGCCCACGCGGATCAGGTTCGGATTTTTAATGCCGTTGATCTCCACCAGCTTGGCCACGGTGGTGCCATGGGCCGCCGCGATACGGGAAAGGGTATCGCCGCTCTTTACGGTGTATGTACCCGCCGCCGGGGTCTTCGGCTCCGTGGGCTTGTCCGCCGTCCCGCCGGACGTGCCGCCCAGCTTCCGGGCGATCATGTCAAAGTCCGGGGTAATGAAACCGCGGATATACCGCCCGTTCACTTTCATGGTGCGCTTGCCCACCTTGCCGCCGTTCATGTTTCCCTCGGTGACCACAAAGGTGCCGCCGCCCACCTGGGTGACAATGCCGATGTGATCCGGGGCGCCGGTGTTGTCGGTGGTGGCGTAGTCGGCCCCGTCCTGCCAGTCATACACGCAGGCGTCGCCCACTTTGGGGGTGTGCGCGTCGCTCTCCGTCCAGATCCCTTTTTTCTTGGCGATCTCGACGTACTTTCCCACGCCGCACTCCGTCCCGGTGTACTCCGCGATCCCGGCCTTGATGTACGCCGCGGAGGTGGTGGTGGCACAATAGGCGTCATTCACCTGTACGGGGTAGCCTCTGGCCAGGGGCTTGTGGTTGTTGTAGATGTTCAGGATCTCCAGGTGCTTGGCGCTGCCCCTGGTTGCTCCGTTCCATGCGTTGATAATGTCCGCCACCTTTCGGCGCAGTTCGTTTCCGGTCATGTTTATACCTCCTCACAGGCCCGCGTCCGGTGGTTCGCCGGTGCCCGCGGGCGGTTCCTCCGGGGGCGGCTGGGTGCCGCTCCCGCTCGTTCCGGCGGCGTCCGCCGCCTTGTCCTTGTTGGTCTTGATCCAGCCCATGACGCCGTTTTCCAGACCGCACACGCCGAACACGCAGCCGGTCAGCGTGGCAGGCTCGGATCCGGTATGCCAGAAAACCACCAGATCGGCCACCGTGTAGGAAACCAGAAAAACGGCCTCCAGCACCAGGATCTTGTCCATGGTGCCCAGTTTCGCCTTGGCCTGTTTCTGTTCCTCACGCAGCGCCCGGAGGCGTTTCCGCAGGCGTCGGTATGCCCACCGCGCCGCGCAGTAGCCCAGGAGGGCACCGGCAGCCCACGCCGCCGCGGCCACAATAAAGATTTTCACGGCTGCCTCCCATTACAGAAAATCGTCCGTTTCCACGCACTCGCGGTAAACGTCCAGGATCCGCTCCGTGGTCACTCTGGTTTTGTTGTTTTTGAAATCCTTGTGATCCTTGCAAAAGATTTCGTATGCGTCAATGTCGGCCAGGATCTGCTCGAAATGCTCCTGGCTGTGCCGGGTGCCGTGCTTCACTTCGTCCCCAAACCGCAGGATCCGGTAACGGCAGTTTATGGCCTCCTGTTCGTCGTTCACCTTTTGCATGGTGGTGATCTGCTCCTCCAGCTTGTCCACCTTGGAAATGACTTCGCCGTTGATCTTCCGCCCCAGCCAGGCCAGGAACTTGGAAACGGGGTTGATCTTCACCGGGGTAATTTCGATGAACACGGACGCCAGCGCGATCACACCGGCACCGCCGGCCAGCACCTGGCCCACGCTCACGGTGGAAATGGTTTCAATCAGCTTTTGCACGGGTCCACCTCCCCCATGGCGGCGGCGTAGTCCCGCCGAACCGCCGCCATTTCCTCCTCATACCGGAGGGCGTCGCGCTGGCCCAGCTGCTCCGCCATGGCCTGGGTGATCTCGTTCTGCCGGTCGATGATCTGGCAGAGATCCGCCACCAGTTTCATATAATCCATGGCAGCGTCACCCCCTCGCACCGATCAGCGCGGCGACGTGTTCCAGGTCTGCCATGTCCGCCTCAAAAAAGGCGTGACCCCACAGCCAGAAATCCGCATGATCCGGGTGGCGTAATTTCTGCGCCTCCGGGTCGCTCCACAGGAGATCCCAGCGCATTTGATGGCCTGCGTCTTTCCGCTCCAGCTTGGCCGTGATGGCGTCGATCAGGGCGCCGCGGGCTTTCCCGTTTCCGTCGTCGTTTCGTGCAAAATAGCGGTGTGCGCTCTCGCTGGTGGCCGCGCACAGCGGGCGGCCATTATGTACCAGGAACCCGTCCGCAGCGTCCACAGGGGTGCCATACGGGAGGTTCACAGGGCCGTTGATACTCACAAACCGCGCCCGTTTTCTTACGATATAGGCAGCGCCCACGGCTTACACCTCCGTTTCCTCCGTCGCCTCGCTCCAGCCGTACACGCCAGGCTCCCACACGTTGCTGTCCACGGTACTGATCCAATGCTTTCCGTTGTGGGACACCTTGGCGTCCTTGCTGTATGCGTCATGTGCGCCCACCGGCTGGGACCATTCCGGCCATTCCTCCGCCGGATCGGAAACCGGCGTCCACAGGCTTGTGGCCGTGTCCGGCGTCCAGTCCGCTTGTGACGTATGGGCCTGTACGCATTTATACAGCTTCCCGTCCGTGTATCTGCGGATCTGGCCCACGGTATAGGCCACCGGCACCGCCCAGGGGCTGAACAGATCCGCGTGTTCCGCCGCCGTTGTGGCGTCCACGCTGCCAGCCTCTGCCATGGTGACAAATACGATCCCCGTGGCGTCGGTCGCTTTGGAGATCTCCGCGCCCGCGTCGGCTTCCTCCAGCATGACCGTGGTTTCCACTCCCTCCATATCGGGGCGGCCCAGGAGGTGGTAAACGGTGCCGTTGTGCGCGATCCCCGTGGCCTCCGCCTCCGGGCACAGCACGAAACAGCCGTTTTCCGCCTGCTTGATGTAGTTGGGGGCCTCGGTCATGGCCAGGGTCGCCCCGTCTTTCGTGATCTTGAACATGGTTCACACCTCCGTTTTGAAAATCGCATAGAATAGCCGCCGCAATTTCAGCACCCTGCCGTGATCGTTGAAGTTCTCATAATAGGAAATCGGGGTTTGCAGCCATTGGGCCACCTGCGCCACCGTCATTTCACCGCTGGCCACACGCACCTGGAAAAGCCGCAGTTTCCGCCGCGCCCGCTTCATGCCGTCCCGGCAGCCGTGGATCTTCACCGCGCCGGTGTCCGTTACCTGAAACTTGGCCTTGCAGAACCGGAACGGCCTGGAGAACGGAACCACCTTTGACTTTCCGGCGTTGACCTGCAGGCCCATGGCCTCCGCGTGGCCGATTACGTCCGCCGCGGCCACCTCCGCCGCCTGCTTCGACGGCAGAATGGTGTAATAGTCGTCCATGTAATGGGCAGCGCCGTGGATTGAAAGCTGGGCTTTGATCCGGTTATCCAGGGAGGACGGCAGCGCCACCATTTCCTGCTGGCTGGGTTCCACGCCCAGGGGCATACCCACGCCGCCGGGCACAGAGGCCACCACCAGATCGGCCAGCTGCCGCAGGTCCGGGTTTAGGATCATGTCCCGGTGGCGCTCATACAGCAGCGCGTGGGGCGCGTCCGGGAAAAAGTGGTGAAAATCCATCAGGAACAGGGCACCCTCCAGGCCGTGCCTGCGGTAATGGTCCCGCAGGTGCTTGGCCAGGCGTTTGTAATGGAAATGCAGGCCGCCGCCTTTCTGGCTGGCTTTGTTGTCGTAGATCATGCTGGGCACATACAGCGGCACCAGCACCTTTTTGGTCAGAACCTTGTAAACCTGCCGGTCCTCAATGTGCGGCGCGTCTATGGGCCGGACCTTGCCCCGCTCTTTCAGGGTGAAATGGGCGGTTTTGCCCGGCCTCCACGTTCCATTCAGGATCTTGTGCCGGCGCTTGGCGGTGCCGGAAAACAGGTGCATTTCAAACCGCTGTGTGCTGGCTTTCCACCTCACGCCGTTGCAGCACTTCCGGCCATAGAAAAACATGGCTCGGAAACTGAAAACTTCCTCAATCGGCCCCAGGGCGTCGCTGCGGGCCTTTCTCTTTGCCTGCCGCCTTGCCTGGCGGCGTCTGTAACGCGCCTCGCGGCGCTGTTCGCTTGTCATAGAAAAGTATTCGCCCTCCGTACAGTTGTGGTGTCGGTGTGCTTCTAAACTGCGTTGATCCAGCGCATGAAACGGGATTAGCACAATACCCCCGCCATGCAAGCAGCGTCCGCGCGGGATCATCAGCGGGCAGTTTTAGGCTTTCGCCTGGGAAGTATCTTTCCTTTTACATGGGTCCGGTTCACGTCCGTTACTGCATTTGACCCAGTTATGCAAAATCAGGGGGCCAGCGCCCAGGAATTGTTGGCGTTGTTATTGTTGGCGCTGCCGTCGGAGTTGACAAGGCAGAAATTGTTGCTGTTGCTCGAATTGACGGAACGGCACCACGCATTGGCCGCCGCCAGAGGGAAAAGCCGCCCTGCCTCCCGGCGCGTTTTCAAAGATACACCCATAAAAATGACTTATTTCCGCTTCCTGTCGCTCTCCAGGATATTCCGCAGCAGGGTTTCCTCCCGGTCTATCAGTTCGCCCAGGCTCTGCGCCATGCGGTCCAGCTTGTCCATGGCTTCCTTGGGTGGGACCGTCTTTCCGCTGGGCGCCGTAAAGCACCCTTGCGGGTTCTGGTACATAACCAGATAGGCGTTGGTCAGGCGCACGTCCAGCGCGGAGAGGGAGGCCAGCGCCTCCAGCAAATGCGCCTTGCGCTGGGCTTTGCGCTGTTCGTCCGACGGGTATATTTTGTTGGCCTTTTCGGCGTTGTCCATGACTTCACCGGCCAGCCGTGCGGCGCCCTCTGCGATCAGGCGGGAGTAACGGGCGGAAAGCCGCGTCAGAAATCCCACCGTTTCCACATAAATCTGGTTCGCGGTGTTCACATACTCCGCCTTGCTCACGGTCCGTTTTTCTTTCAGAACTGACATTCTTTCACCTCACGGGGTTTTCTTTCTCTGTCCGGGTTCCCGCCCACTTCCGTGGGCGGGATTTTGCCGGATATGCTGCGGCGATTAGACAAAAAAGCAGGGGGCCAGCGCCCAGGAATAGTAGGCGTTGCCATTGGCGGCGCTGCCGTCGGAGGTGACACGGCAGAAAAAGTTGCTGCCGCTCGAACGGACGGAACGGCACCACGCACGGGCCGCCGTGCCGGTGGCGTTGTGCTTATAATGCACCTTGCTGTTTCCGGCCTTGTAATAGTCATATTGGGCCTGGTAATTCTTCTCCGCGCTGTTGGCGTAGGTTGTTGCCCCGTGGTATTCAAACTCCGAAAGCAGCGGCAGCAGATCCGTGGTGCTGGTGACATAGCTGGCGGTGTTGCTTCCGCCGCCGGTGTTGTCGCTGTACTTGGTGGCCGGCTTCATAACCGCCCGGAGATCCGCCGGCAGGGCTGCCAGCAGGGTGTTGGCCGTGGGGCTGGTGGCGCTGGCGCTGTTGCTGCCCAGCACGGTCTTTCTCATGTGGCTGTTATTCCACCCGCCGCTGTTCGTGTTCGACGTGTTCATGGTAAAGGCGCCGGTGGTGCTGGTATTGCTGCCGTAATTGCCGTCTACCAGGCCCACCAGGGTGCCGTTGATCTTGCCAATCTGGAAATGGATCCGGTTGCTGCCCTCGCGGCTGGCGTTGTGGTTGAAACCCAGGATAAACACGGAAATGGACAGGTTGGAGATCGTCGTGGCGCCCACCTTGCCGTTGATCGTGATCCCCTTGGCGTCGCCCACGCTCCAGTAATTGGACCCCTTTCCGGCGTCGGACACGGCGCGGATCGTTGCCCAGCTGTTGGAGGCCAGGGTGTTGGAAATGCTGGTGACTGTCACCGGGGTGGTGGCCGTCTTGGTCACGCCGCCCTCGGTATAGCTGACGGTCACCGCCGTGGTGCTGGCTGCCATGGTGGTGGGGCTGCAGGTGTAGCCGGTGACGGTCTTGGTGCTGCCGTCCGCCATGGTAGCGGTGACCACCATTCCCGTGCTGCTGAATGTTTCGCCGGTGAAATAGGCGGTTTTGGTGGGCGGGGTCGTCACGGCGATACTGGAAAGGTAGTTGCTCACGGTAATGGCCTGGGTGCAGGTCTTACTCACGCCGCCCTCCGCGTAGGTGATCGTGATCGTGGTGTTGGTCAGCCCCAGGGCGCCGGTGGGCGAATAGGTCCAGCCGGTCACCACGCGGGTGGCGTTGTCCGAATATTTGGCGGTAATCACCATTCCGGCGCTGCTGAACTTCTCCCCGTACTTATAGGCGGTTTTGGTTGGCGCCGTCGTCACGGAAATGCTGGACAGGGTGCGGATCGTGATCGCCTGGGTGCAGGTCTTGGTGACGCCGTTTTCCGTGTAGGAGATCGTCACCGCCGTGTCCGTCTTGGAAAGGGTGCCGCTGGGGGTGTAGGTCCAGCCCGTCACGGTCTTTTTGGTGCCGTTGGACATGGTGGCCTCAATCACCATTCCGGTGGCGTCGAAACTCTCACCGATGTAATACGCGGTCTTGGTGGGGGCGGTTTTCACGGAAATGCTGGACAGTTCCAGGACCGTGACCGCCTGGGTGGTCGTGACCGTCACGCCCGCCCGCTGGTATGTGATCGTCACCGCCGTGGTGCTGGCCGTCATGACGGTGGGGCTGAACGTGCAGCCGTCGGTTACGTCCTCCGTGGTGCCGTCGGCATAGGTGGCGGTGACTACCAGGCCGGTGGGGTCGAATGTTTCCCCCACGTTGTAGGCGGTTTTCGTGGGCGCGTGGGTAACTGCCACGCTGGAGGTAATCACCAGATCCACGTTGTACTGCATGGCGCCGGTGACCTCCACCACGGCGCTGGCCGTGTGGCCGTCCAGGGTGGCCGTTACCTCCCAGGTGCCGGTGTTCTCCGGCAGGGAGAACTTGGTGGAACCCACGCCGTTCAGGGTGGTTTCTCCGTCGGTACAAACCACCGTTGCGCCGGCGCAGGTCGTCACGTTGATACTGGCAGACTGGACGCCCAGGGCCTCCTTTAGCTTTTTCAGCGTGACCTTGCGATTTTGCCCGGCAGAACCGGAGAAAAACGGGACCGTGTCCGTCAGGGCCATGGCGTCACTTTCCGTCAGCACCTGGGTGGGCTGCTGGTAGTCCACGCCCGGCGTGGCCTTTGTCACGGTGGGGTTTCCCGCCGCGTCTTGGTCGCCTTTCAAAATGCCCTTAATGTTGATCGTGTCCTGCTTCTTCTCCAGTCCCTTGTTGATCTTCTCAAACAGGGCATTGTGGGCGTTCGCGTCCTTGTTGTGTGCCTCCAGGTCTGCCTCCGACACCAGCACCTGCGAACCGGACAGGGTGCAGGACACCGTGGAGGCGTCGCCCACGATAATGGGCACGGTGATGTTTTTTTCCACCGTTTCCACCGAGGCCACGGGGATAAAGTCCGCCGTGTCATAAGCGTTTTGGTAGCAGTAAAGAATGTCGTGGCTGCGGTCGTCGGGGTAATCGGGATCCGCCGCAAACACGCCGATTTCACGCCAGTAAAAACCCTCCTCCAGTTCGGCGTTGGAGAAATGGCCGGACACGTCGGCGTACTGCTCCGCGTTGTTCTTCACCGCGGCGTCGATGGTCACCACGGCGCTGACAAGGGCCGTCATGGCGGAGATCGGGCCGCTGATCGTGCCGTTGCCCAGCTGAATGGTTGTGAATTTGATCCCCTCACCGGCCATATTCCTGTAATACAGGTTTTTGCCGGCGTCTGTCAGTTTCGGGGCCTGAAACATGGCTGATAACCTCCTGTTACATAGTCGCCCTTTGCAGGGTGATAAAGTCGCCCGTGTGGATCCAATGGCCCACGAATACCTCCGCCGGAGGCGTGGACAGATCCAACACGATTTCGTCCAGCCAGGCGGAAAGGCGCTTGACGGTGCCCAGCACCCGCTTGAACTCCTCCACGTCGTCCGACGTAATGGCCGGGTTCGTGGTGTATGCCTTGAAGTGATAGGGTTTCCCGCCGTATTCCCACCACTCGCTGATATGGCCGGCCTGGAAAATGGTTTCAATGATCCGGTTCACCGCCGCCGGGGTGCCCATCTGCGCGTAAAACAGCAGGCTTTCCGCGATCAGGGTCCGCTTGACCTTAATGGAAAAGTTTTCGTCATAGGACGGGGTACGCAGTTCCACAGCCAGCAGATCCAGCACCTTTTCCGGCACGGCGTAGATCGCCGCGTAGGTGCGGGCGCCGTCGGCATAGGCCAGCAGCTTCTCCACCTGCCTGCCCACAGCGTAGGCAAGCGCCTGGATCTCCGGCTGCTCCGCCAGGTTCTCCGGCATAATGTCCGTGAAGCGGCTGCCGGAAAGTTTAATCATCTTCCAGCCCTCCATACGTCACGGTGGCCGATCCGGTCAATGCCGCCACCTTGGTGGCGGCCACCGCCGCGAACGTCGGCGCGGTCACGGTGACGCGCTTGGCGCCTGCCTCCATGACCATGGCGGCCAGCTGCGACGGGTTCACGTCGCGGCCAATGGTGCGCTGCCAGGTTTTATATTCCTCCACGGCCTGGGCCACCGCCGCCTGAATTGCCACCGCTCTGGCGCTGTCGCTTCGGTTGATGTAATACGTCAGGTTAATGCTGTATGTGACCTCCTCCGGGGCTTTCACGGTCAGCTTGTCCGTCATGGGGCGGATCGTCTTGCCGGAGAGGTACGCCTGCAGGCCGGAGATCATGGCCGCGCCCGGTGTGGAACCGTCAGCCATGATGAAAACAATATCCACCTGGCCCGCTTCGTGGTCGCTGGTGGCCACCACGTCACCGATAGCGGCGTTGTACTTCTTGGCGTGGTACAGGTATCCGTCCTCCGGGCCTGCCGTAGAATAGGCGCCGGGGGCCAGGTAAACCCGCTCCGCCAGGCTTTCGTCGTCCTCCACGTCTGCGCCGCCCTCCGTGGTATTCTGGTTCACGGCGCTGGTAATGTAGGGAACGGGATCCACAATGGTGGACACCTCACCGGGCGCCAGGCCGTTGCCTGCGTCGCCGGTGGCGGTACACTCCGCCAGCACGTCCACCGTCAGGCTGCCCGCCGGGATCTCCGCGTACTCCACCGTGCTGAAATAAATGGAACCGCTGGAGGAAACCCTGGTGCCCGCCGGGATCGGCGTGGCCAGCGTCCTGGTGGCCGACGCGGTAAAGCGGATCGTGGTCGTGGCTGCCTTGGCGGGTTCTCTGGTAACGCCTTTCAGCAGCGCCAGATTGTCCAGGAACTCCGAATAGGAGTATTTCAGCAGGCTTTGCTTGCCCGCTCGGTCAACGTACTGCATGGCTTGGTAAATCTGCGCCGCCGCCGAATACAGGATCATGCGGTGGACAGAGGCACGGCCCAGGGACACCTTGCTGCCCGTCGCTTGGAGCATAAACGCCTCAAAGTCTGCCACCATATCCCCGCGCACGTCGTCAATGGTCTTATTGTCAATGAAAGACACGTCCGGGGTGTTCTGAATTGCGGAAATATCAGGCACTTGTTATCACCACCTTGGGAAAAAGTTTGCCGGTGTTGCCGCCGGTCCAGGTCACTTCCTGCACCCGCACCTCCGGTATGAATTTGGACACCTTTTCGGTGACCTCCGCCGCGTAAAGGCTTTTTGCGGCCTCCGGCGGCATATCCACAAAATCCATGTTCAGGCCGAAAGCCCGATCCAGCGGCATGGTGCCCTCCCGTGTGGACAGCAGGAGGGCCAGCTGGCGATCCAGTTCCGCCAGCCAGTCCGCCGTAAACGTATATTCCAGTTGGAAATTAAAAAGGTCGTTTTCGTTCATGCGTATTCCCCCAGTGAAATGGTCAGGGTGGCCTTGGCCAGTTCTCCGCGGCTGTAAACCTTGTCCCAGGCTTCACTCGAACCCGTGACGCGGAACGGACGGCGGCCCACCAGCCTGCCGCCGATCACCAGGTATTCCGCCGAACCGCTTTCCACCATGCGCTCCACCGTGTCCAGGATCCGCCGCGGCTTCACGCCCAGGGCAGCGGACAGGTGAATGGTCAGGCTTATGGTCTGGAGGCCAGGCCCTAAATACTCCGCTTTCGGCTTCACGCCTAAAACTTCGTGTTCCGTCCAGCGCCCGGAAACCTCGCGGCTCATGCTCTCAAAGGTCAAAACCCTGTCGTCGCTCACCTCGAAAATGATTTTGCGCCCCAGCGTTCCGATCATGTATAAATCGCCTCCTTACGACGGCCCGGTGGTTCCGCCGCCCATGCTGTCCGTGTGGGTGTGGTTGTCCAGGGAAATCCCGTCGGCGGTCACGTCGCCGCTGACGGTCACGGTGCCGTCGATCACCACCTTGGCGGCCTTGATGGTCAGGGTGCCGTCCTTATAGCGGATCATGGCCTCACCCGGCGAACGGGCCAGGTCTTTGCGGTAAAGCCCTTTGGAACCCTCCGGGGGCTTGTTCTTCTCACTCCACGGGCGGCCCAGGACCACGCCCGCCTCCGTGCCGTTGGAGAGGTGAAGCACCATAACCATGTCGTCCACCTCCGGCATGAAATACTCTGACGAAATCAGGGGAATGGGGGCCGTCACGGCGTCGTCCTTTTCGTGGTACACCACGCGGACCGTGCCCGCGGCGTAATCAATGGCTGAAATCTTACCCAGCCGGATATTGTTTTCCATGCGTTCCTCCTCGCGTCATTCCTCTACCAGCGACATTTCCAGATCCATGGTGTAACCGCCGGATCCGCTGACGTTGTGGGTAATGCTGTCAACGTAATACTTGCCGGACAGTTTCCCCAGCCCCGTCACCTGAACGCATTGGGAGGCCACCAGGGAGGCATTTCCCACAATGGTGGCGGAAAGTTTGGTCTTGCCGTGGTTGGCCTTGGCCACCGCCGCCTTGATCTTCCGCTCCGCGTCGGCCTTGCTGTCGGCCTTGCCGCTTTGCTTTAGGATCCGGCTGCCCTTGCCCACGGTCACCTTGATTTCCTTTTCCGTGGCCGGGCTGGTGTATGTGAACTCTCCGCCGGTGTAGGTGCCGGCCTGGTCCTGCTGCCATGACCAGGATTTCATACTGGACGGGGACAGCACCGCCGCCGCGCCCTTTTTCTTGTATGCCTCCCGGTCATACACCACGATCTTTTGGGCGTAGACTTTCATGGCCAGCCCGTAGGTGTCGCACAGGTTCATGTAAAACTCACAGTCGGTTTGTTCCGATTGCTCCACGCTTTTGATTGTGAACGGGTCGCCCTCCACGTCCCAGGCCAGCGCGATCCCGGCGCGGCCTGCGATCTCGGTTCCGATCTCCTTTATGGTCACGTTTTCCCAGGTCTTTGTCCGCTGGGTGGTGGTGAAACTGCTGTCCAGCGGCGTGGAGATCGCGGAAATGCTCCCGGAAACCGGCCAGCCGGAAAAGCTGAAACTGTCCACGATAAAGAAACCGCACGGCAGGATCCGGTTGTCCCCAGAATACTGGCAGTTCAGCGCCCGGATCGTCGCGGCCAGGGTGTCACCGGCGACGGGGATCCACGCCCCCGTCCACCGGCGATCCCGGTCTTGCAGCGAAATGTCCAGGCTGTCCGCCTCTCCGCTGGCCGGATCCGTGTATGAAATATCCGTCACGAAACCGGAAATTTCCGCCGTGGCCGCAGTTCCGTTGTAAATCAGGTCTACATACGCCCGCCGTGTATTCATACCTTGCTCCTCCAGATCGGCAGGTCATTGGCCGCGGTCTGCTCCGGCGGGGCCGGGGTCTGGAGGACCACCCCGGCGTCAAACACGAACGTGTCCAGCAGCGGGAAATTGTTTTCCATCAGCCAGCCGGTGTATTCTTCGTCGCCGTACACCTCATAGGCGATCTTGTCCCATACGTCCCCCTGCTTGGTGGTGTAGGTGCTTTCCATGGTGTGGTCCTCCTCTTATGCCGGGCTGAATTGCTTACGCTTCTCCTCGGCTTTCATCTGCCTATACAGTTTCTTGAACTCTGCGAAACTGATCCGCCCGGCCTCCTCGGCCTCCTCGCGGCTCGGCGTTCCGCCGTAGAAATTGAATACCGGGGAGAAAACGACGGTTTCACCGCCGCCGCCCGTTCCGCCGCCCGGCGTCGGCTTCGGCTTCGTCCATTCGTCCAGGAGGGCCGCCAGCTTGGACAGCGGCAGCACCGCCTCCGGCTCTCCGCCCTCACCGATCTGCGCCAGCGTGGGCGCCGTGGCAATACCACCGGCAGCCAGGGCGGGGATCGTCGGAATGTTAAAGCCCAGGGTTTGCCCGCCGACGCCCGGAACCCAGTCCGGGATCGTCACGGAAATGCTGTTGATCTTCTCCAGCACCCAGTTGATTGCGGAAATCACCCCGTTTATGGGGGCTTTCGCCAGGTTCACGATCATGCCAAACACGTTTCCGAAAATGGCCACGATATTGTCCCAGGCGGCGCTCCAGTTGCCTGCAAATACGTTCTGCACAAAGTCAATGATATTGGCAAAAATGGCCTTGACGTTCTCCCAGGCTGCCGAAACGCTTTCCCACCACCCGCTCAAATAAGCGGACAGCAGGGGGAAATTAGACTGGAACGCAGAAACCAGGTTTGCCACGGCCTCGGAAACGCCGGTCTTGATGTTTCCCCATACCTCGGAGATCTTCACGCCCAGTTCCACGGCCTTGGCCTTGATCTTGTCCCAGTTCTTATAAATCAGGATCCCCGCCGCCACAGCCAGGCCGATGGCGGCCACAACTGCCAGCACGGGAATGTTTAGCGCCGTCATGGCGCCCGCCAGGGTAAAGGTGCCCGTGGTGCTTGCCGCGGTGACCACTTTATACACGGCCATAACTGCGTTGTAGGCGGTGACCGCCACTTTATACGCCTTGTAGGCCGCCACAGCGGTGGCAATACCCGCCGCCAGCGCCAGAATCAGGGTACGGTGTTCTGAAATCCACTTCACCGCAGTTTCCGCCGCCGGAATGATGGTTCCGGTCATGTAGCTGCCGATCTTCTCCAGCGCCTCCGAAACCACCGGCAGGGCCGCCTCCGCGAACTCCCGCACATACGGCAGAATGTTGGTGCCCAGCTGCGTCAAGAAATTGGCGCCCAAGTTTTTAATCATCTGAATGTCGTATGCCAGGGTGTCGGTCTGCCGCTCAAAGGCGGTATTTGCCGCGCCGGTGGCTTCGTACATTTCCGCCGTTTTGCTGGTCAGGTTTTCGGCCTGGTTGCCCGCCATGGCCAGCACCGCGGTTTGTGCCTCCACAGAGGAGAACAGGCCCGCAAACGCCAGTTCGTCACCGCCCACGGCGTCCTTTAGGGCTTCCAGGGATCCCTGCAGGCCCTTACTTTCAAGCAGCGCCTGGCCGCTTTCGTAGCCCATATTTTTAAGGGCGGCCTGCATATTCTTGGACGGGGAGAGGAACGCCTGCATTGTGGCTTTCATCTGCGTAACCACTTCCGCCGTGGAACCTGTAACGCCGGTCAGCGTGGCCATGGCGCCCCATAGCTGTTCCTGCTCCAGTCCCAGGGTGCTGGCCAGGGGAATAACCTTGCCCATGCCTGCGGCCAGTTCCGGGAAAGAGGTCTGGCCCAGTCTTACGGTGGCAAACGCCAGATCCGCCGCCTGCTGCACCGCCTCTGCGGAGGTGTCGCCGTAACCCTTGGTTACGGCAGAAAGTAGGTTGATACTGTCCGTCGTGGTCGCGTTTCCTGCCGCCGCGGATTTTGCCGCAGTTTCCAGAATGGCCGCGGCGTCTGCGCTGTCACCGAAAGCGGAAACCACCTGATACATTCCGTCCGTCAGGTCAGCCGTTGCCACGCCCGTGCGGTTGGAAATGTCCAGGACTTGCTCCCCGATCTCCGCCGTCCGTGCGGCCACCTCCGCCTCCGTGCCGGTCAGCAGCGTGGAAACATTGGCCAGCTGGGTTTCATACTCCGCCGCGGATTTCACCGCAGCGGTGCCCAGGGTCGCCACAGCGGTGGCGGCTGCTGCCATGGCGCCGGCAGCGATCTTTCCCGCGGTCTTTGCCGTTTTCCCCAGCGCAGCCAGGTTCTTGTCCGCGGTACTGCAGGCGGTTTTCAGGGAACCGTCCACCTTGCCGCCGATTTTCAGCATTAACTCATAGGTTTTATTTTTGCCGGCCATGTTTTGCCACCTCCTCCGCGTACTGCGTCACCGTGTCCGCCAGTTCGTTCAAGTCCGAAACGGACAGGGCCAGAAGATAATCCAGCCCTGTCCGCAGTTGTATGGACAACCCGACGCAGGCCCTGTTTATGACGGCGGGCGTTAGTTGTCCCCAGCCCCGCCGTAAAGAAAACCCACGACAATGCCTTTCAGCTTGATGGCCTCCTTTGCGGGGAGGCGCTCGAAAAACTCCAGCGGCAGGTGGGCGACGCGGGCCGCCATGAACTGGGCGTATTCCAGCGTCATTTCCACGGTTGCGGGGTTCGCCGCCGGGTTCTTCTTCGTCACGAAACGGCCCACGGCCTGTAGGTCTGCCGCCGTGGTGTCCTCCAGGACGGACAGATCCACCTCGGTGTACGTCTGCCCCTCAAAGGTGAAAGGCTTGTCCAGCTTCATAACCAGGGCGTTTTCCTCCGCCGCGGTGTTTTCGTCGTTCTCCGCCAGCAGGGCGGTGTCCATTCTCTTTTCGTCGCTCATGTCAGCACATCTCCTTGATCTTGGCCAGAACGTCCACGCCGTTGACCTTGTAAACCTCGTTCAGCTTGTCCAGTTCCACCACGGTTTTGCTGTCCACCTCAATGAGAATGTAAAGAATGGTCAGCGTGATCGCGGTGTCCATGGGGCTGCCTGCCTTGACCTTGCCGGTGGTCAGCTTACCGCCGCGGCCACGAACCACCACGCGCATGGGCCTGAACTCAATATCGCCCTCGGTGTTCGTGGTCTGCTGTGCGCCGCGGATCTCCAGTTGCACGGCCTTGGTCATGTCCATCATGTCGGCGGTTTCCTTGTCCAGCAGGCGGAACGGGATTTCCAGTTCCTGATTGCCGAAATAGCCCACGGTGGGGTCGTCGATCTCACCCAGGATCCCGGCTCCGGTCACGGTTTCGCTGGACGGCTCAAAGTCCGGCAGCGTCATTTCGTCACCGACACCCAGCAGGCGGTTTCCCTTGTTGTAGACGTTGTAACGGTTGATCTTAGTGGGGATCGTGTTCATCTTTATTCGCCTCCAATCGCGCTTTCCAGGGCGTCCACGTCGTACTCGCGGATATTTTCGATATATTCCGCGGGAATGTACGGGGCCAGGTAGGTGTGTACGGTCAGGTGGCCGGCCAGCAGGTTGGTGACGGGGTTTTCGTCGCTGCGGAACTCCACGCGATAACCGGCGCAGTAGTCGCGGGCAACGTAGCCGTTGCCGATAATGTTCTGGCTGTCCACAATAGACTGGATCAGGCGCTTATTGCCCGGCTGGTCAACTTTCTGGAAATAAGTCTGAATGAAATTATTTCCGTCCCAGTCAAAGAACCGGCGCACAGCCCACCAGCGATCTTTCGGATCCGTGGTGGAGGGATAGGCCGCGGTGTTGTTGCCCCAGGATTTGAACCCGTTGGCATTGATCGCGGTAATGACGCCGTTGGCGTTCAGTACGTCGTTGACCTGCTGCTGATCCAGCGCCACCGTGGTGCCGTCTTTCAGAACCGTGGCGGTGATCCGCAGGTCCTTATTGGACGGGCTTTCATAGGGCACGTCTGCGTTGTTGGCGTCCGTGTAGGCCGTCAGGGCGGCGAACATGGCGGAGAAATAATATTTCTTCTCACCCACGGCCACCATGGGCCACAGGGCCGCCGCGTGGGCAGAACTGGCGCCCATGGCCTCCTTGGCGCCCTTTACGCTGGTGTAAACCACCGCACCGGTGCTGTCCGCCGCAATATCCAGCAGGCAACTGCAGTTGAAATTTCCGTTGATGTTCTCCGTCTTGGCCTGGAGGGCCGCCGCCACGGTGGCGTTGTGGCTCCAGCCGGGGGCCAGGATCAGGCCGGGCACCATGCCCAGGGTGGGGTAAATCTGGCGGATCAGTTCCAGGCCGGTTTCCTTGCCGGTGGAGGCATCCACGCCGCCCACAATGTCGGCAGCGGTCACGCCGGAGGGTTTCAGGCTGGTGCTGCTCACGGTCAGGCTTTCGGCCTCCTTGGCTGCCGTGGAAAGCAGCGTAATGGCCACGCTGCCGTCGTCCTCATGCGCCGCCTCGTAGTCGCTGCCGGCCACCAGGGTGGCGCTGCCGTTCTTCACGGTCAGGGTGTTCAGCAGCACATATTTCTTGTCGTACAGCACCACGCCGTCCACAACGTCGCAGCTTTCCGCCTGGTTCTGCGTGACGTGGGCCGCCTTATTGGGATCCAGCACGTTCACCAGGATAATGGGTGCGACGTTGAAAACCTGGAAACACGCGGAAATGCTCTGGCAAAGGGTGAAGTTCTCGAAATCGTCCGAATAGCCGACGGCCTCCACAGCCTCCTTGTAGCTGTAAACCAGTTTGGGGGTGTTGACCGCCGCCGCGGGGTCTTTCGCCAGGTGAATGGGCGCCGTGCCGAAAATGACCTGCAGGCCGGCGCTGCCCTGAACGGGTACGGTCAGGCTGGTGGCCTGCTCGGTGTTATATACACCGTGTTTGTATGCCATGTTCTTCTACCTCCTGTTTAGTGTTTGGCCTGTACCAGACGATACAGGCGGGAAATATGCCCCGTGCCGCTCCGCAGGTTCTTCATGGCCTCCGGTAACTGCTCCAGGGGCACCACCAGGCCCTCCATGGCCGGCTGCTTCACGATAGCCTCCGCCAGCGCGGTGGGGATCCCGTTGGTGTATGCGGTGTACTGCTTCGCCACGCCCGGAATGGACGGGCCGCAGTACACCACGGTGGTGGCCTGTTCGGCCTTTTTGGTTTTCGCCATTATGTTTCTGGCACCTCCTTGAAAATCGCCGGTGCGTGGAAAGTCAGCCCCACGGCGGCGAAATAATACGGGTGTGTTTCAGCTTCTTCCTGAACGGCCCACCGGATCGGGTGCTGCGCCTCATAGCGGTTTGCCACGATCCCGTCACGTTCGTAATGCCTCACGAT
>ERZ808278.260-NODE-260-length-41251-cov-4.379430_pt1 | contig 41251 bp, 42 predicted proteins | sample MGYA00521239_ERZ808278 | MGnify/ENA primary metagenome ERZ808278 (study PRJEB31516, sample SAMN03275600) | gut metagenome | biome: mammalia-associated habitat; material: feces | host: Papio cynocephalus | place: Kenya | collected 2012-07-17 ... | reverse complement strand
CTCTTGTACACCTCTATGAATCTCTACATTGTAAAAAAACTGTCTTCTTTGTTCGATAATTCCCCGGCGAAGCCATGCTTTATAATTCTCGCCAACTAACTCCTTTACATTTTGGGTCTCATTTCCAACAATCTTTTCCGCATTGTGATTCTTAGCAATAATTCTTCCAGTTTTATTGATAAAAATAATGATAGGGAAATCAACATAACTAGCTAAGTCCTGAAACATCTTTTGGGCATTCACTTTCATTCAAGGTACCTCACTAATTTACTTTCCTATTTGTTTCACATTTCATTATAACAAAAGAAATCAGTAACGCAAGAAATTATTTCTTAATTACTCTATAAAAATCCAAATTTTAAAAGTTTTCTTTAAATTCTCCACAAAATATACAATTCTTATTGTCCGCCATACAATACTCACAAGGACTAACTTTTATCGGTTGTTCGGCCTGGTAACTAACCATCGCACCTATAGTTGATTTTAATGGTTCCATCATATCTCCCTTATAACACACACCAATTTGCTCTCCATGTACTAATTCCAGCATCTTTTTTCCTTCTTCAATTGGCATTCCAAAATACCCTGGCCCAAATCCTCTAGAAAACCAGACAGTTTCAGATTCCCCAATCTGATCTCTTGTAAGTTTTCTAAAATTTTGCGTAAGTATATTACGCACAAGATCCATACAGGCATTCTGAATAAAATAGAAATTCAGCTCTCCTGCCTTATTATCCTCATAGGATTCTGGACTACAGGTAACAAGATATACCATAGCTGACTTTAACTCACATTTGGCATATTTTTCAAGCACATCACATGTTAATGATACATCGGCAAAGACAAGCCTATTATCCTCAATTTTTACTAATCCACTTTCTACATCTTCTTCATCAAAATAAAGCAGCATTCCACGTATAGGCTTACATGCTGCAAAAAAACGCCGGACTTTTAACAAATCCACATCTATGTTTAGTTTTCGAATTGACTCATATAATTCTGCAGTCTGAAATAGTTTCTCGTAAGAAAAATTTAGTATTTCTTCTTTCATGGTTTTATCCTTTTTGTAAAGAACATATATAAAATTTTATGCTATATACAACTACATAGTTCATATAGTTCTATATAACATAAAAAAGGTTATCCGAAGGGATAACCTTTTTTAATCAACTTCGTTCTAACAATATAACACTTAATCCGTATAAACTTAAAAATCAAAATATATCTAAATTAGCATCTAAATAATCAAACTTTAAAATCTATAAGAATAAAGGTACACTGTAAACTACCTTTGATTACGCAATTGTTACATTAGTTGCTTGAGGTCCTTTAGCACCTTCAATAACATCGAATTCAACTGCTTGGCCTTCTTCAAGAGATTTGAAACCATCCATGTTTAATCCTGTGTAGTGTACAAAGATGTCACTTCCTGTTTCATCTGAAATAAAACCATATCCTTTTTGATTGTTGAACCACTTTACGGTACCTTTGTTCATAATAATTCCTCCAATAATAAATAATCATTGCGATGTCTCACAATGAAGATAGTATACCATCTTTCGGTAGTTAAGTCAAACTCTTCTTTCTTATTTTAAATCATTAAAGTAGTAATATGTTATCAAATTTTATATAAATTGTTAATTTTAGTAACTTATTATCCTGATCTTGTTTTGCGTAACTTTTTGTGATATATTTTTACTGTTTTTCTAATAATAAATAATATCAATTAACATCATGCCCTTTCAAAACTCCTTTAGGCTTTGGAAGGGCAAATCTTTTAAGGAGCATAAAATTATGGATATACTGAAACAATTATTTCTTATCTTTCTTTTGTGTTTATGTGGTGAAATAATATCCGATCTTCTGCCATTTGCTTTTCCTGCTAGTGTCATAAGCTTGCTTCTTCTTTTCCTGCTGTTGATATTGCGCATTCTAAAAAAAGAGCAGGTGGCAAAAGTATCTGATTTTCTCTTAAATACCATGGCTTTTTTCTTTATACCTGCCGGAGTATCTATTATTGAAAAGTATGAACTAATCAAAGATTCACTATTTCCACTGTTCATTATCACAATTATTACTACGGTATTTACCTTTGTCGTGACAGGTTATACCGTTTCCTTTTTTATAAAACTTATGAAAAAAAGGGAGGCAAGAAAACATGAGTGAATTTTACGCTAATCCATTATTCGGTATTACACTTACTATATTGGCATTCTGCTTTGGGGTATTTCTCAATCGAAAAACCAAAAGTCCCATTGTCAATCCTCTTTTAATTGCCATTATTTTTGTTATTACTATCCTTAAACTCTTTGATATTCCTTTACAAGCATATAACAATGGAGGTAATATCATCAATATGTTTATTGGTCCTGCAACCGCAGTACTTGGATACTCCATCTACAAACAAGTCACAATCCTCAAAAAATACCTTATTCCAATTGTAGCTGGATGTTTTGTAGGTAGTTTGGCCTCTGTTGGAGGTGTATATGGTCTATGTAAACTTTTGTCTATGGAGAATACCTTGCTTTCTACTTTAATTCCTAAGTCTGTAACAACAGCTATTGCAGTAGAGATTAGTGAACAGCTTGGTGGTGTTCCAGCTATAACAGTTGCTATCGTTATTATTACGGGAGTACTCGGTGCTGTATCAGGCCCATTTTTAATTAAGATCTTTCACATTGATCATGAAGTTGCACAAGGGGTTGCCTTTGGTACTGCAAGTCATGCAGTTGGTACAAGCAAGGCACTAGAACTTGGAGAAGTACAGGGTGCAATGAGTGGAATTGCAATTGGAGTATCTGGCATTATTACCGTTATCCTATCTTTGCTTTTAAAATAAAACAATCACCAACCCATTTTCTATTCATATACTTATAGAAGAAGGGGGTTCCAAACATGTCAAATAAACAAAGCTCATCTTATTCAAAAATCTCTTTTATTGGTGGAGACTTAAGACTTTCTTATATGATAAGAGAAATGGCTAAAAGGGGTTATGAGGTTGCTGCTTATTGCGTTCCATTAGCAGAGACATTTCCTTCCGTTACTGTCTTAAGCTCTTTACAAGAAGCATTAGATTATTCTGATGTGATTGTGGGACCTGTGCCTTTTTCTAAAACACAGCTCACGATAAACTCGTCAGTCGAGGCAAACGACTTAGAAATGAAGAACTTTCTCTCCAGCTTAAAAGCTTCACATATTATTTTCGGTGGTGCCATTACACCATGCGTAAAACTATTTTGTGATGTCCGTTCCATAAGGTATTTTGACTTTATGAACAATGAGGAAGTTGCCATTTTAAATGCGATTGCTACTGCTGAAGGTACTATTGCAGAGGCAATTAAACGAAGCCCAGTGAATCTTAGCGGCAACGCATGTTTAGTTCTCGGTTATGGAAAATGTGGCAGTGTTTTAGCTGCTAAACTCAAAGGACTGGATGCTAACGTTTGCGTTTGTGCCAGGAGATCAGACGCATTGGCACAAGCAAAGGCGGCAGGTTTTAGAACTTTGCCTTTTGATTGTTTCAAAAACTCTTTGCATGAGTTTTTATTTATTTTTAATACCATCCCAACTCAATATTTTGATGAAAGCTTATTGAAAGAGGTTTTGCAAGATGCAACTTTAATTGACATTTCATCTAATCCTGGATGTTTTGATGTAGATGCTGCTTCGAAACTTGGTATCAAGACAGCACTTTGTCTTGGTCTTCCTGGAAAATATGCTCCAAAGACCTCTGGTTTAATCCTTACGGAAGCGCTTGTTGCACAACTTGAATCTCTGTAATAATCTTTCCTTTAAGAAAGAAGTGGTTTCATGAAATTGGAAGAATGCACCGTTGGTGTTGCAATGACTGGTTCATTTTGCACCTACAAGAAAATGATTGAACAGATCGAATTACTTGTAGCGCACAACATTAACGTTATTCCTATTTTTTCAGATAGTGCCCAGACTCTTGACAGTCGTTTCGGGCATCCTAAAGATTTTATGGATACACTTGAGAAAATCACATCGAATAAACCTGTACTAACCATTCCAGCGGCAGAGCCTCTTGGTCCTAAAAACAAACTGGATCTTTTAATTATAGCTCCATGCACTGGCAATACATTAGCAAAGCTTTGCCATGGTATTACAGACACACCTGTTTTAATGGCAGCAAAAGGACATTTAAGAAACGGAAAGCCTTTAATCATTTTCTTATCCAGTAATGATTCTTTAGGCATTAACTTCACAAACATTGGTTCCTTAATGAACATGAAACATATCTATTTTGTGCCATTCGGTCAGGATAATTATAAGCAGAAACCAAATTCTATGGTTTCTCATTTTGATTTAATCGAAGATACGTTACAGGCAGCTTTAAATGGAGAACAGTTACAGCCTATTGTGCTGGCTCCTCAATAGACGCAATACCTTTATTATCATCTTTTCAGCAAACAAGATATCTAGTTTTACCAGGTATCTTGTTTGTTTTCACTATTCATTTTCCAAATACGTTTTCCACCAGTACCTTATACTCCTGCCAAGCCAGATAACAGTCCATATCTTGCATTGCCATTACCAGTGATTTATAATACCAGCCCTGCTCTTCCTTTCTCTTCTCATGAAACCGCTCCCATAACCTATCTCCCACTTCTTGATAATCCTGGTACATGGAGCGAATATTAGAAAGTTTATCTGCCAATGCAATTATCTTAATTTCTTTACGTGTTTCCTGCTGCAAATGTTCAATCGTTTCTTGCTTCCGAATCTTCCAAGTTGCTTCTGGTGGCAGTTCTTTTCTCTTATTCTCAGACTCAGCAGATACATAATCAGCCACTACTCCAAATTCTCTTTTTAACTCCTCATAGGTAACATCGGTGTCTTCCAGCACATCATGCAAAATAGCAGCTGCAATCACATTCACATCATTTGTCATGGACGAAACAATCACACCTGCTTCTAAGGGATGTAAAATGTAAGGTAATTTACTTCCTTTTCTTACTGTTCCTTTATGTGCCTCGGTTGCAAATAAAATTGCCTTATTAATTATATTTTCCACCATAAGACCCCTTTCGTTTCATTCTCCTTCTATGCTTCTAAACTAGACATATGAAATAGTAGTTAGTATAACCTGATTACTTTCCTATCATACAAAACATGAAAATAGAAATAATCCCAAAGCCACCAATTATAGTCCCCATAACAATTCGATAAATCAATGCTTTTCTTGTCTTTTTAGAACCTATCTGATCAAAACATTTACCTATGAAGATTGCACCTAAAAAAGCCGTAGGCACAATATAACGGAAATCCATCGTACATCCAAATGGATACTCTACATTAAAATATAAAAAGGTACTGTAAATCACGCCCCACAAAACAGGCATTCCCAAACTCAACATTTTATTTTTCTTACATTTCACAATAACATAAACCATAGCAGCTAAAGAAAGTATAATCATGCATCCATTAAAGAAAATAAGCAGCTTTGGAATAATTGGTGTAATCTTAAATTTAAACTCGCTAAATAAGGAACTTTTTAACACAAACAGACTGATATTATATTCTTCCCAAGGATCGGAATAGATAGGATGAAACAGTCTGCTAACAGGAAATGTGATAAATCGTTTTACCCATGATACATCCCCTGTATAAATGCGCAGGCTCTCTTTAATTCTTACAACATAACCAAAAGGCTGTTGAAACAATATATAATTTCTAAGAGTGTACCAAAGTCCAAGAGGAAACGCAATTGCACCAAATCCAAAGAGTTTCATTGCCATTTCTTTTAAAGCATCCTTGCTTTCCTTTCTTCTTTTATATACCACATATAGCATAAGGGGGCCTGTAAATAGAGCAATATTGCCACAAGAAGTCTTAGTCATCATTCCTAAGCCAAAAGCGAGTCCCAGTCCGATGGTGTTCTTCCAGCTTTGTTCTTTGTACCATCTCAAGGTGTATAGAATTGCTAGAATCATAAAATAGGTAACGAGTGAGTCATTATTCACACGAGCACTCATAAGGTAACAGCTTGGCAATACTGCAATAATTGCAGTTGCTACCGCTTTCGTACCCTCATTTAATCCCAGCTCTGTACAAATCTTTGGCATAAGCATCAGGCTCCAACAGGAAGCCACACACGAAATAATTTTTGCAATCTCCAAAATATCTTGATAGGCCGTATAATTCATTAACGAATTTACAGCAAGACAAAGGCAGGCTGCTAAAAAATGAAACAATGGCGGATGGTAAAACTGTACCCAGTTAGTTTCTGGCAAATGCCCATTTACCATGATTTTTAGAATGTATGCTGCATGCCCGTAGCCATCTAAAGCTGTATCGCCCAAATCAATTGCACGAGTGGTGTATGGAGTATATAACATATATCCAATTCGCATAATGAATCCAATGCCAAGGAACAGTTTTACGGCAAACCGCCAGGAAAATCCTTTTTTTACTGCTTGTAAACCCGTTGCTCCAAACAGACATAGAATGCTGACGAACATAGCACCTTGAATCAAATCAATCTCTCGCTGCAACCCTGCTTTATACACAATAATAAATAGAACGGTTATAAATAAGAATACATTTATGTACGGCAGAAGGAAACTAAACTTATCCTCGTTTATCTTATTCGCTGCCTTATTACTCTTCTCCTGTTTCGGTTTACCTGATTTTTCCACTTTTCGATTCCTTCCCTCTCATATCACTATAGATTTACCTTCTTTCGGAACTCTGGCCAAAAGCCATACACAATGAACCGGTAAGCATAATCGTAAATAGCAAACGCCACCTGTCCTGCAACCCAAATGCCAAGCACAATGACTCCTTCGGCTTTGCCTTTATAGATAAGCTGCGGCATAAACAAAAGGGCTGGAACATATAAAATGTTAAACAAACTAAACTTTATAAGAAGGAATGCCTTTGGAAAACGTTCCTTAAGGCATTCTGCTCCTACTATATAAAGATTAATTGCTGCAAGAGTAATACAATAGATTTTATTAGGTATTAGTATAAAGGTTAAGAGCGTACATGCTACAAAGAATCCAATACCTAACCTTTTTCCACACTCACTAAATGCAATTCCCAGGCAGAATGAAGCCGCGCAAAGGAAAAACAGCGTATTTGGTTCTATGACATTGCCAAGGTAGACCAAAATACATGTTAATGCTAATAAAATACCTAAGAAAGCTATCTCTTTTGGCTTTACATGCATGTGCACAAATCTCCTCCCATACATTCACATAAGGAATCTGCCAGCCATAATTTACAACACATATCACATACGTCCGAATTATTATTGGACATTCCGCCACCATTGTTCTGATAACTTCTTGTGCTGTTCTGTAACTGTCTTAAAAACTGACTATATTCTGGATTTGCTGGTTCCATTGCAACCGCCTGTTTTGCATGGCTCATTGCAGTAATCATGTTACCAAGACCTGAGTATGCAATCGCATTATAATAATGCCATCTGGCACCTCTTTCTGGTATTCTGGAAAGTGCATTTAACCCTTCTCGGAAACGCTTCATCATAAGCATACTGTATATTTCTCTCATTTCCTGAGATTCTTCATAATAGTTGTTCTGCTGATAGCTCTGCCCACCAGAATAACTGCTGTTCTGATAACTTTGACCTCCAGAATAGTTGCCGCTATAACCTTTTTCACGTTCATCCATAATCTGCTTATATGCTTCTTGAATCTCTTTAAACTTCTCTTCTGCTAAATCAGACAAAGGATTGTTTACATATGAATCTGGATGATATTTTCGGCTCAAATCTCGATATGCCTTCTTTACTTCTTCATTGGATGCGCTTGGTGAAATGCCCAGCACGCTATATGGATCTGCTATCATATTCCTTTTCCTCTCCTAACTTTTTGGATTTGTACTTTACCCAAACTCCTGTATATAATATATTGTGCAAAATATCTGCGTTTTGAATGATTGGAAGCTTTTCATACTCTCTTGCACATTCTGCCATAAGCATCTGCAAGATATCATCGCATGTTTCATCAAAGTCTTCCTGCTTTGCCATAGCCTTGAATGGATTATAACTTCCTTTCTCTATATCTTTTGAAAGGTCATCATATGCATCTAGTAAATAGATAAACTTTCCTAAATAAAATCCAAACTGTCTTAAATTATCCTGCCACACATCCTCATCATAAACAAATAATTCACCCATAATCTCACCAAAACAGTCTGAAACAACATCTAGGTTTTGTTCATTGTTCTGTTCACATTCTGATAGTTTTTTTAAACCTTCTTCTATCTTCTTACACTGTCTAGGATATTTCTTTGCTATTTTCTGATATGTTTTTTTTAGATATCTTGCCCCTGCGTAACCAGACATTTTTTTCTCGTCAGACCAGTCATCCAGAAAATTATGATATGCAAGTGCAATATTTAAATCTGCTGCGTATTCTGAGAACTGATTCCACAACATCCAGTGCTTGCTTGCTGGATGTGCCAGACAGCGCTGCCTGGCAGTATTTGGTACCTTCTCGTATAATGACGTAAGCACTAATATCAAAAATGTCATATCATAGGTAAGTGTCATTTGTCCAAAACGCCCATGATGTTCTTTTAATGTTTTACATAATCCGCAATAATAAGCTCTGTATGTGTAGTAATCTTTTACTTTTAGCTCAAGCTTATCAATTGTTACATAACCAAACATACTTCCTCCATACTGGATAATCATAAGTGACTAAACTATTGCCATTATACCATTTCTGTCATAAGAATACACACGAAAATTATAATTTCAGAGAAATTTCACAATCAAATTCCTTTACAGTAATGTAAAATATCATCTAGTGTCTTCTTAATATCTTCCTCTGTATGAGAAGCAGAGAAGAAAATTGCTTCAAACTGGCTTGGTCCAAAATAATTTCCTGCTTCTAACATATAACGGAAATACTCTGCAAACTTATCTGTATCTGCTGTTTTTGCTGATTCATAATCTGTGACTTTCTCTGAAGTAAAGTAGATACAGGATAAAGAGCCAATTCCTGCAACCTGATAAGGAAGTCCGAAAGAAGCAAAGATTTCTTTTACGCCATTTCTAAACTGTTCTCCTAATTGTTCTAACTTCGTATACACTTCTTTGTGGTCTCTTAAGATACAAAGCTGTGTAATTCCCGCGCGCATCGCAACTGGATTGCCGCTTAATGTACCTGCCTGATAGACGTTTCCAACTGGTGAAACCACGCTCATCACATCGCGTCTTCCTCCATACGCCCCTACAGGCATTCCCGCTCCAATAATTTTTCCAAAGGTAAGCAAGTCTGGTTTGATTCCATAATATCCACTGGCTCCATCAATTCCGAGACGAAAACCTGTAATCACTTCGTCAAAAATAAGCAAAGCTTCATTTTTATCGCAGATGTTTCGAAGTCCTTCTAGGAATCCATCTTCTGGTAACACAATTCCCATATTGGCTGCAACTGGCTCTACAATGACACAAGCAATTTCGCCTTTATTTTCTTGGAACAGTGCTTCCACGCTGGATAAATCATTATATCTTGCTGTTAAAGTATCCTGTACACAGCCTTCTGGAACTCCGCTGCTTCCTGGTACTCCTGCCGTCATAACACCAGAACCAGCTTTCACTAAAAGTGCATCTGAATGTCCATGGTAACAGCCCTCGAATTTAATAATCTTATTCTTTCCTGTAAATCCTCTAGCTGTACGAATTGCACTCATAACAGCTTCTGTTCCTGAATTGACCATACGCACCATTTCGAGTGCTGGTACAAGCTCACACATAAGTTCTGCCATTTCCACTTCAATTGCTGTGGCGGCACCATAACTTAATCCATACTGCATCTGATCTCTCATAGCATCCATTACTTTTTCATTGTTATGGCCTAAAATCATAGGCCCCCAGGAACCAATATAATCAATATATTGATTGCCATCAATATCATAAAGGTACTGGCCTTTTGCTTTTTCTATAAATTGTGGCTGCCCTCCAACTGGTCCAAATGCCCTGACAGGACTGTTTACACCGCCTGGAATTACTTTGACTGCTCGTCCAAACCACTTCTTTGACTTTTCTGTTTTCATACTCATAAACAAGTTCCTTTCCATGCTAGCCGATTCTTCCCTCTTTCATGTAACCTGCTAATTCTTTTGCATAATACGTAATCAGCATATCTGCTCCTGCGCGGTACATTGCCACTGCAGATTCACAAACAACAGATGCCTCATCAATGTAATGAAGGGCTGCAGCTGCTTTAATCATCGCGTATTCTCCACTAACACTGTATACAGCAAGTGGTTTGTCATAGGTATCTGCTACCTCTCTTACAATATCCAGATAGGAAAGACCTGGTTTCACCATCAGAATATCCGCTCCTTCTTGCACATCAAATCCTGCCTCACGAATTGCCTCTCTTCGATTATGAAAATCCATCTGATAACTCTTTCTGTCACCAAATGCAGGTGCAGAATCTGCTGCATCACGAAATGGCCCATAAAATGAAGAAGAATATTTTACTGCATAAGACATAATCGGTGTATTGACAAACTGATTCTTATCTAGAGTCTGACGAATGGCTTTGATTCGTCCATCCATCATATCGGATGGTGCAACCATATCAGCCCCTGCCTGCACATGTGATAATGCTGTTTTTGCTAAAACCTCTAATGTTTTATCGTTATTTACATACTGTCCATCTAATATTCCACAATGACCATGAGAAGTATACTCACACATGCAAACGTCCGTAATGCAATACAGAAGTGGATAGTTTTCCTTGATATAACGAAGTGCTTTCTGAACGATTCCTGCTGCATCCCATGCACCACTTCCACATGCATCCTTATGTGCTGGGATTCCAAATAACAGAATACTCTTCACTCCTGCTTTCATGACTAACTCCAACTCTTCGCCCAAACGGTCAATACTGTAACGGTACTGTCCTGGCATGGAACTGATTTCTTCCTTAATATTTATCCCCTCTACTACAAACAATGGATAAATTAAGGTATCTGCTGAAACTCTGGTCTCACGAACCATTCCTCTAATAATTGGATTACTTCTAAGTCTTCTTGGCCTATCAATTAATTCCATTTTTCTCTGCCTCCTACTCTTGTAAACTCATCAATAATTCTATCATACTATCCATGGTTGCTTCTTTGGATACAGAAACTTGCATGCCATATTTTCTTGCTTCCTTGGCAGTCTGCTCTCCAATACAGATAGCATTTACTTTGGTATAATCTATATGTTCTAGTGTCTTCACAAATCCTTGTACGGTGGAAGCACTAGTGAATGTCACATAACTCATTTCTTGATCTTTAAAAGCCTGTTCTATCTTTTCGGTCAAAACATCTGCCTGCTCATAAACGGTTTTGTAAACTGCCACATCTTCATAAGAAAGTCCCACTTCTTCCAAATGTGCTGTTAGTGCAGGAGATCCCTGCAATGCACGGAAAATATATACTTTTGTTCCACTTGCTAATGTTCTCTTCAATAATTTTCCTAATGCATCTGCTGAATATTCTTCTGGCATATAATCTGCAAATAAATTATATTCCTCTAATGCCTTTCTAGTACCATTGCCAATTACAGCAAATGTAAGTTTGGGGTCGGTTAACAGATTACGCATGTCTACTCTTCGTTCCTTTAGCTGTCCAAAGAAATGTTTTACTCCTTGTGGACTTGTAAAAACAGCACACACCTTTCCATTTTCCTTTGAGCATCGATCCACCGCCTCTTCAAACTTCTCCTGTAATTTCTTATCTTCCAGTTTTGACACAGGAACCGTATCTATGGACGGCATCTCTACCACCTGTGCCCCAAGTTTTCTAAGTCGCTTTGCCAGATGAGATGCTTTTTCTCTTGGTCTAGTAATTAAAATCTGCTTTCCGAAAAGCGGCTTTTTCTCTATCCATGCAAAACTCTGTTCTAAGGTACACACCTTTCCAATTACAATAACGGCTGGGCTTTTTATTGCTGCTTTGTCCGCTTCTTCCTTTAAAGTACCAACAGTCCCTACTGTACGTCTTTGCCCAAAAGTAGTTCCTCTTTCTAAGATAGCCGCAGGCATATTCGAATCCATTCCTGCTTCTATTAGGGAATTACAAATGGTTTCTAATGCACTGACTCCCATCAAAAATACAAGTGTAGCGTTTAACTGCACAAGCGCCTTGAAATTAATATCCAATACACCATTTTGCTTTTTGTGTCCTGTAATAACATGAAATGATGAGGTGTAATCTCGATGGGTAACTGGAATTCCGTTATAAGCTGGAACCGCAATGGAGGAAGTGATTCCAGGAACAATTTCGAACGGAATTCCTTCTTTACTTAGCAGTTCAAGTTCCTCACCACCTCTTCCAAATACAAAGGGATCTCCTCCTTTTAGACGTACCACTCGTTTTCCCTCTTTTGCTTTTTTAAGAAGAATTTGATTAATCTCATCTTGTGGAACCAAATGACGATTGGAACGTTTTCCAACATTAATCCATTCCGCTTTTTTGGGCAGATAGGCTAGCACTTCCAAACTGACTAGTGCATCATAAACTACAACTTCGGCCTCTGATAAGACTTCCATTCCCTTCATGCTAAAAAGTCCTATATCACCTGTTCCAGCACCTACAAGCCATACCTTGCCTGATTTTAACTGCTCCATTTTTTCCGCTCCTCTCCATTCCTTATGTCCATTGGCTTTTTAATTCCTTTGCTAATTCCTCACCAATTGTCCTTGCATCTTTGACATTTCCTTTTTTAATTCCAACGGAATAATCTTTTGCAGGCTCATGAAAATACAATCCACGTAAGATAATCTGTTTGCCTTCTATTGCCGCATATGCTGCTATTGGAGAACTGCAGCCACCATCCAGATAAGTTACAAAGCTTCTTTCTGCTATAGCTGCGTATTCAGACTCTTTGCTGCATGTACTTTCCAGATAAGAATAATCTTCTCCCCTTCTTCCTTGAAATGCCAATATTCCTTGACCAGCCGCTGGTATCATTTCGTCTACAGAGAAAATCCTACTGACAGCATCCTGCATGTTAAGCCGGTTAAGCCCTGCCATAGCAAGTATCGTTGCCACATAATCCTCTTCTTCTAATTTACGAAGTCTTGTCTGTACATTTCCACGAATACTACGAAACTTTGCTTCCGGATAAAGTTTTTTCAACTGTTCCATACGTCTTCTGCTGGCAGTACCAATACAACCCGTTGTAAAATCCACTGTCATGCCCTTTTTTACAATCATAGCATCCCTTGGGTCTTCTCTCTTAGAAAATCCTACGATAGGGATTTCCTTAGCTATTTCCATTGGGAGATCCTTAAGACTGTGAACGGATAAGTCAATTTCTCCTTCTAATAATGCCTTGTCTAATTCTTTGACAAATAACCCTTTTCCGCCAATCTGGTCTAAATTACGGTCCAATATCATATCACCTGTTGTTTTCATTGTTACCAGTTCAAAGGTGATATCAGGATGAGCTTCTGTAATAGCCTTTAGGGCAATTTGCGTCTGTTCTACTGCTAGTTTGCTGTCACGGCTTCCTACCTTAATCACTTTTTTCACAGTTATCATCCCTTCTATGCTTATTTCTATATTCTAATTTATAATACTTCTTTTATCTTTTCCGGAATTCCACAATAGATACGATATACTACATCGGCTTCTTTTGCAATCTTGCACAACGCTCTCCCTGTCTCTTCACGCCACTTGCGTTCCAATTTATCTATTGGCACAATTCCGTTACCAATCTCATCTGCTACAATCAGCCAGGAAGGATTGCTGATAATGAAATTAAGATCTTTCTCATAATTTTTTCCCTGCTTAATCCATTGTCTCATACAATGATGAAAATGATTGAGACAAACCAAACTTTTCTGTCTTCCTTCCCTGTTTTCTGTTAATAAATCTTCCACTGAAATATTTCTATACTCTGGAAACGTTAACTGAACCCATTCCGTCTTTCCCTGACACGCTCCGCCAATTACTAAAATTTTCTTCATTTAGAACCCCTTACCTCTCTCACTTAATTATTTGCAAACTTGAAACCTAAAATAGAATCTTACCTGTTACCATCAAAGCAGCTACTATTGCCAATTCATATATTTGCAGAAAGAATCCTGCCAGATCCCCAGTTATTCCCCCAAATATTTTTTTACATACTCTATAGTAGTAGGCAAAGATGATGAAAGACACGACCACTACTACACTCCCAATTCTAACATCCATCCAAAGAAGAAGGAACATCTCAATGACAAAATAAACTGCCATAATCCTTTTCACATGATTTCTATGGGCACCATCTTGAAATGCTGCAGCAAGCCCTGTGTTCTTTGCCAGTGGAAATGCTGCTACACTAAACCCGCTTAAGGTTCTTGACATCACATAAGTAACCGCAATAAATGGCATTACTTTAAAACTTACCTCGCTCCAGATTCCTATGCTGAGTACAAAATAAACCAGTCCAAATATAATTGCAAATGCGCCCGAATTCGGGTCTTTTAATATTTCTAATCTTTTTTCTCTATCTCCATAGGAATTCAGTGCATCAATGGTATCTAAGTACCCATCCAAGTGAATTCCGCCTGTAATCAACACTGGAATTACCGTTGCTATACATGCTGTAAAAAATGCTCCAAACTGGTATTCTCTTAAAAACCAAAGTCCTCCACTCATAACAAGCCCTATGATAACTCCTATAAAAGGAAAAAAACAAAGAGCATATTTCATGTTCCTTTTATTCCATTCCACTCTTGGCATTGGAATCTTAGAATACATGGAAAATGCTATAATCATAGATTGTATTAGCATATTATCGTCCTTTCTTGGCATATTTATTTTTATGATAAATTGGAATTCCACACACAACTTCCACTACTATATCTGCACGCTTTGCCATCTGTCTGTTGATAGCACCTAACTTTCTAATGTAATCTTTTGTACTTTCATCATAGTCACATCCATCCGAAAAAATTTCATTGGTTACAACAACCAGATTGGCACATTGCTCTAAAATGCTGTCGATTCCCTCTATCACTTCTTTCACTGTATTTTCTTTCGCTCCATCTTCTTGAAACATCTCATTTGCCGTCAGATTGGACATGCAGTCTAACAAAACTGTACAGCCTTTTGGGAGAGCAACTTTCTTTAAGTCTGTAAAACATTCCATGGTTGTGAAATGTTTTTCTTTTCTCATCAAACGATGTCTTTCTATCTTACCTTTTGCTTCCTCGTCAAATGCCATCATGGTAGCAATATAAATTCTCTTTTCTTCCTTATGGGACAATTGAAGTATGACACTTTCAGCAAATTCTGATTTTCCACTTCCACTGCCTCCACTTATCATATAGAACATAATTCGCACTCTTTTCTCCTTAATCATTCAATCGTACTACAATTAGCATGAAATGTAAATGAATCATTATAGCAGAATTTCTCTTCAATGAACTTTCCTGCTTAACAAAAATAACCCTGCAAATTGGACATACCTTTCATGTGCCCAATCTACAGGGTTTATTTTACTATTCCTTATCTACCACAACAATATTTATACTTCTTTCCACTTCCACATGGGCATTTATCATTACGTCCAATCTTCCTGCCTTCTCTAACATATGTTGTCTGCTTTGGAGGCATCATGCCTACCATCTTAGGTGCTTCTTCTGCAAGACCTAATTCATGCAGCTCGTTTGGAGTATAACCACGGTTATCCCACATTCTAGTTGTGTTGCTTAATTCAGATAATAATTCACCGATTTCATAAACCTGCTGTTCACTTTTAAACTCGATCTCACGTACCAGGAATTCATTCAATGCATCTGCTGGCCCTTCTCCAAAACAACAAGCTAACTGTAAATCGGAACAAAGCCCTTCCGCCTGTTCTTCGTCTGTTACTACATTGGCAACAATGTACTCTTTTAATTTGCCGTATGCTTCATTTCTCTCAAAATAATCATCTTCTGCGTATCGTAACAATGCTTCTTTCTCTGGTACATAATATGGCTTGTCGCTCTGCTCATCCAGAAGGGAATTGAACTCTTCTTCATCCTCAATGGCTTCATGTACAAAATATGCCCCTTGTAATTCAAAGAATACTTCACGCAAACCAAGGTTATGATAATCAGCTAATACTTCTTCTATACAAGTCTCTTCTTCGTTCTGCTCATTAAAAATTTCGACTACTTTAGCGTAAGGTACAATACCATACAAGTTTGTACAAGCTACGCAATATTTGATTACTAAGTCAAATCTTTCTTTTTCTGCGATAAACTCGGCTGTGAATAATTTTTCATATAAGTCCTTTACTTCATCCGGCACGATAATTCCATTACCTTCGGTTAAGTAGTAAAATCCAGAAACAAAAAAGTAAATGCATTTATAATAATCTTTTTCCTCGAGAATCACTTCTTCCTTTAAAGATTGTCTAAACAGCTCCATCTCTTCATCATCAGCACATAAGAAAACCTGTTTGGCGTTCTCATAATTTAATAAAGATGCTTCTACAAATTCAATCAGTTCATCCTTTTTTAACTTGCTGTAGCCCTGGATGCCAAATGCCTTAGACATGTCTCTTAGTTCCTTAACCGTATGTTTTTTCAGAACTTCACTTAATTTCATATAATTCCTCCACAAAACCAATACTTCTAAATTAGTTTCTCGTCTTTTTTCTTATGCAAACTATTCGCTTATGCAAATTTAGGCATCCGCAAGTATCTGCACACGACATTATCTGTTGGGATTTTGAATCCTATGATAATCTCATCATAAAATCAGTATAACTAAATTGGCGTACAATTTCAAGTTCTCCTGACATATGATGTATTACAATTGATGGTAAACTGATCCCATTAAAGGTATTATTTTTCACCATGCTGTAATGAGCCATGTCACAAAAGACGATTTGACTGCCAATTTTAAGTGGTTCGTCAAAGGAATAATCACCGATGATATCACCAGCTAAACAGGTTGGTCCTCCAAGGCGATACGCATATTTCCTCTCTCCCAGTGCCCCTGCTCCAATGATTTCAGGACGATATGGCATCTCTAACACATCTGGCATATGACATGCTGCCGATGTATCTAAAATTGCGATATCCATTCCATTATGTGTAACATCCAGCACCGTTGCCACCAAAAATCCCGTATTGAGAGCTACTGCTTCTCCTGGCTCTAAATAAACCTGAACATCATACTTCTCTTTCAGATACAACACACATTCAATTAAGGTTTCCACATCATAATCTGGTCTTGTTATATGATGTCCTCCACCAAGATTAATCCATTTTGCCTCTTTTAAATACTTACTGAACTTTTCTTCTATATGAGGAATTGTTCTCTTAAGGACATCTGAATTCTGCTCGCACATGGTATGAAAATGAAAACCATCTATGCTGCTTACATCTTTTCCTTCCAAATTGTCAAGGGTTGTTCCCAGTCTTGAATACTTGAAACAAGGATTATATAAATCTGATTCCACTTCTGCATACTCTGGATTTAAGCGAATTCCGCACTGAATGTCATGGTCTGCCGCCTCCACTTGTGAGCGAAACCGCTGCCATTGTTCTACCGAATTAAATACAATATGGTCAGATAGGGCTACGATTTCTGGAAAGTCCCTTGGATCGTACGCTGGATTGTAAATGTGAGTTTCCTTTCCAAACTGTTCCTTTCCAAGTTTCGCTTCAAACAAGGAGCTGGCTGTTGTACCGTCTAGATATTCGCTGATAATAGGGTACACAGAAAACATAGAAAATGCTTTCTGTGCCAACAATATTTTGCAACCTGTTCTATCTATCACATATTTTAATTTTTCCAAATTTTCCCGTAAGAGTCTCTCTTCCACCACATAATAAGGTGTTTCAATCGATGCATTTCCCATGACATACTCCTACTCTACCAAATCAGGATGAAAGCTTTCTTTCCATGGAAGACCCCATTTATTAAGTGCTTCCATGAATGGATCTGGATCGAATTCTTCTACGTTGTATACACCTGGACGAAACCATTTACCTGTCATCACCATCATGGCACCAATCATGGCAGGTACACCTGTTGTATAGGAAATTGCCTGGGAACCAACTTCTTTGTAGCATTCCTGATGGTCACAAACATTGTATACATAATAGGTTTTCTCTTCTCCATCTTTCTTGCCTTTGAAGATACATCCGATATTGGTCTTACCAACTGTTCTAGGTCCTAAGGATGCTGGATCAGGCAATACTGCTTTTAAGAACTGTAAAGGTACAATCTGTTTTCCTTCAAATTCAATTGGTTCAATCGAAGTCATTCCAACATTCTTTAACACCTCTAAATGTCTCAGATAACTTTCTCCAAATGTCATAAAGAAACGAATTCTCTTAACTCCTTTCATGTTAATACCAAGTGATTCTAACTCTTCATGATGTAATAGATACATATCCTTTGGTCCGATTTCCGGGAAATTATATACTCTCTTAATTTCCATCGGCTTTGTTTCAACCCATTGGCCATTTTCCCAATAACTTCCCTTTGCACTAACTTCACGAATATTAATCTCTGGGTTAAAGTTGGTTGCAAATGGATAACCGTGATCCCCTGCATTACAGTCTAAGATATCAATTTCGTTGATTTCATCAAAATAATGTTTCTGCGCATAAGCGGAAAATACTCCTGTAACACCTGGATCAAAACCACAGCCTAAAAGTGCTACAATACCTGCTTTTTCAAAGCGTTCACGATATGCCCACTGCCAGCTGTACTCAAATTTTGCCGTATCCTCTGGCTCATAGTTTGCTGTATCCATGTAGTTTGTCTTGGTCTCTAAGCATGCGTCCATAATATGTAAATCCTGATATGGAAGTGCTACATTGATCACAATGTCTGGCTTGTAATCGTTAATTAACGCTACTAACTCTGGAACATTATCTGCATCTACCTGTGCAGTTGTAATCTTTGTCTTTCCACCATCTAATTTTGATCTAATTGCATCGCATTTTGATTTTATTCTGCTTGCGATACAGATTTCTTCGAATACCTCACTGTTCTGACAACATTTATGAATTACTACACTGGCAACTCCACCAGCACCAATGATTAACGCTCTTCCCATAATATTCCTCCATACTAAACTCTTTCACTACCAAATAATAATAACATTTCTCGTAAAATCTTACATGCCACTGCTGTTGACGCTCCTGTCTGGTCATAAATCGGTGATAACTCATTCATATCCAATGCGACAACGTTAAGGGCCGAAACCTTTTTGATGGCCTCTAATAACTCCATAAACGTAACCCCTCCCGCTTCTGGGGTTCCCGTTCCTGGAAATACGGATGGGTCTAGCACATCCAGATCCAATGTAAAATACACTGGCTTTCCTTTTAGTTTTTCTACCACTTCATCTAATGTATCAAAGTTAAACTTGCAAGTTATCACATGGTTTTTCCCCCAGCGAAACTCCTCACGGTCTCCGCTTCGAATTCCAAATTGATAGATTTTATTGTCACCTACCAAGTCATGACAACGATGCAGCACCGTCGCATGAGATAAGGTAACTCCAAGATATTCTTCTCGTAAATCTGCATGAGCATCAAAATGTACAATATGAAGTTCTTCATATTTCTTTACGGCACTTCGCACGGCCCCTAATGTAACCAGATGCTCTCCACCAATCATAAGCGGAATTTTGTCATCTGCCAAAACAGTATCCACATACTCTTCAATCTGTCTTAGGGCCTCCTTCGGAGCACCAAATGGAAGTTCCAAATCTCCTCCATCATAAATCTGATAATCCATCAAATCCTTATCCTGATAAGGACTATAAGTCTCTAATCCAAAACTTTCATTGCGAATAGCCGAACTTGCGAATCTAGTTCCTGGACGATAGGATGTTGTACTGTCAAATGGTGCACCAAACATTACAACATCTGCATCTGTATATTCGCTTTCACAGCCAATAAATGTGTGTATATTTCTATCCATTAGTTCCTAATAACTCCTTTACATAGTTCGGAAGATAAAAACATCCTTTATGAAGATCCGTATTATAATAACGGGTCTCAATGCCAAGACGATTCCACTCTTCTTCTCTTAAATCCCTGATTGGGTCATATTTCTTTGACGCAAATCCAAACAGCCAGTGTCCTGATGGATAAGACGGAATATGACACTGATACACCGTACTCATGGGAAACACTGCTGTAATATGCTTGTGCGCTCTCTGCACACTCTGAGAATGCTCACTGTAAAATGGGCTTTCATGCTGATTGATTAAGATTCCATCTTCTCGCATTGCCTTATAGCAGTTTCCATAAAACTCTCTTGTAAACAATCCCTCTGCTGGTCCAAATGGGTCTGCACAGTCCACAATAATCAAGTCATATTCTTCATGATGAGAACGGACAAAACGTAGTCCCTCTTCATGGTAAATATGCACTCTTTCATTATTTAACTTACAAGCCGTCTTTGTGAAATGTTCTTTGCAGATATCAACCAAATCCCGATCCACCTCCACCATATCAATTCGTTCTATGGTGCTATATTTACAGAGTTCCCTGATCGTACCACCATCTCCAGCTCCAATAACCAGTACATCTTTTACATTTGGATGCACTGCCATAGAAACATGGGAAATCATTTCGTGATAGATAAACTCATCTTTTTCCGTAATCATAAGTTCTCCATCCAGAACCAGAACCCTTCCATACTCATACGTTTCTAAAATATCAATTCTCTGATACATGCTCTCATGGCTTACAATCTGCTTTTTTACTTTCATAGAAAGCTTTACGTCTTTCGTGTGTTTGTCACTGTACCAATATTCCATCACGACTCCTCCACAACACAAATATTTTCTATTTTCATATCCTGTGTTCCAGTCATAAAACAGCCTTTTTCTTTTGCATACATAATATAATTTACTACATCTTTCGTAATCAGTTCACCTGGTGCCAGAATTGGAATTCCTGGTGGATAACACATTACGAACTCTCCACATACATGGCCTTCACTTTTGGCAATTGGAAGAGAAACCTTCCGACTATAAAATGCCTGCTGAGGCCCCATAATAATATGTGGCTTAATGTATTCATGATCAAATAATCCCGCTTTATCTTTCTGGTGCAAGCGCTTAATTTCAGACAAGGCTGCAATGAGACGTTCGATCTCAATATTTCGATCACCAGCCGATATAATCGCAAGAATATTACCAATGTCACCAAACTCAATCTGGATGCCATAGTCATCTCGAAGCAGATCATAAACCTCGATTCCTGCTAATCCAATATCTCTTGTATGAACAGACAGTTTTGTAGCATCAAAACCGTAGACCATATCTCCGTCTATTAATTCTTCTCCAAAGGCATAGTAACCACCTAATTTATTGATTTCATCTCTTGCATAACTTGCAAAATCCAGAGTTTTCTTTACCATCTCTTTTCCGTTCAAATACATGTTCTTTCTTGCAATATCCAGAGAGGACAGTAACAGATAATTTCCGCTAGTTGTCTGTGTTAAATTAATAACCTGTCGAACATAGTCACTATTTACCTTTTCATTGGTCAGTAAAATAGAACTTTGAGTTAAAGAACCTCCCGTTTTATGCATACTGACTGCTGCCATATCGGCTCCAGCTTCCATTGCAGATACTGGTAAATCATCGTTAAAATACAAGTGGGTTCCATGAGCCTCGTCAGCTAATACAAGCATGTCGTGCTCATGAGCAAGCTTAACAATTTCACGTAAGTTGGAACAAATTCCATAATAAGTTGGATTATTCACTAATACCGCTTTGGCATCTTTGTTTTCAATAATTGCTTTCTTTACATCTTCCACTGACATTCCTAATGGAATTCCTAATTGTTTGTTTATTCCGGGATTTATATAAACCGGTATTGCACCGTTTACTACTAATGCGTTAATTGCACTTCTATGTACGTTACGCGGCATAATTACTTTCTCGCCTGATTTACAGACTGACATAATCATCGCCTGCACGGCAGCGGTTGTTCCATTGACAATAAAAAATGCTTCCTTTGCTCCAAATGCTTCTGCTGCAAGTTCCTGTGCTTCTTTTATTACTGATACGGGATGACATAAATTATCTAAGGGCTTCATAGAATTCATGTCTAATCTCATACATTCTTCTCCCAAGAAGTCTCGTAATTCCTTATTGCCTCTTCCACCTTTGTGACCAGGTACATCAAAATGAGCTAAACGGTTGTATCGCTGCTCTTCTAGTGCCTTTCGAATCGGTGTATCCTGCTGGGTTAGCGTGTTCAACGTTCGACTCTCCTTCCATCACGTATAATAATCGTTAACAGTATACAAGAAAAGAGAAGTTTTTGCAAGAGTAATAATAAACTCTAAGTTTAGTATTTGTGTTACTTTTATACTTTTTCAAAGGTGGGACATGCGAATATACTTAGAAATGGAGGGTTTTATTTTTTTGCATAGATATAATTTTTTTATAAAACTAATAGTAAACGTGGAGTTTAGTAGGAGAAAGAATTTCTATTGGTGATTAGAAGAAATGTGTCACTTCTTATTTGGATATAATATTGTAATTTCTGATATTTATAGAGAAATAGAGAGGTAGAGCGTAGATGCAATACCTCTCTTAGTGCTAGAACTATTCTACTTTCCTATATTCAGCAATGAGCTGCCTTCCTTCCACTGGTAATATCCTAAAATATTTTTGTAAGTCAGCGATAATATTTTTTTCTGGCTTCAGTTCTTCTAGATTAACAAGGATAAAACGCTTAACGCTTTCCTTGAATCCCCTCTCCATGCCTTCACGTAGTCCTTGTTCTAGTCCTTGCTCTAGCCCCTGTTCTAACCCAATTTCCATCATATCCCGCCGGATTAACTTCATCTCTTTTTCTTCATCATACTCAAATATACTCATCTGAACCGCCTCCGCTTTATTCTTTAATAGAAATCCACTCAGTATGCCTTCCTTAATGCTCTCATTGACCGCCTTTTCTACTGCCTGGCTAATACTCATAATAGCTGTATACTTACGTACTTTTTCTACATACTGCATGTATTCAAACAAAGTCTTACATTTTTCCATAAGTTCCTTGTTTTTTCCTAAATTAATATTCAGAACAGTTACTCTAAGTTCCAATTCTGGATTGTCCATTTTCTGTTCATAAGCATCGGAAAGTTTTTCAACCCTTCTCTCCCATGATGTATCCTTGCCATTATAGAACACAATAAAACGTGGTGTTGGCACCATTACCTGCTTAGGGGAATATAACGACTGCTGTCTAGTCAATTTTTCTAGTTCTCTTGATATGTAAAATAAATTTCGCATTGGCAGATTCGGAGAATCCGTTGATTGATGTTCATACAAATTCAAAGAACTGTCAATTACGAACGCTAGATCATTCTTTTTATTCATATAAATTGCATTTTCAAGTGTTACAATCTCCAGTTCATCTGGATCGTCGTAGTCTTTCCCGCTCATTGCATTATAAAGGCTTAGAAGCGCCTCTTTATCGCTAAATATCATGCGAAACAACGTATCCTTATAGTTTCTCTGCACTGGATTAAAATTTTCGTTTTTCATAGAAGTTCCTCCTTATCCGGCAGAGCATTCCGTTGAAAATCTCTGCCTGTTCTTTTTTAATGGAAAAGCATAGATTTTCTGAAATGAAACAAAGGATTTGATAATAGAATTGTTTAGAATTGTTGAAAATATGCTTTTTTTGATTATATCATTCATTAGAGGACAAATGCAATAGAAAAAAGAAAATTTAGTTAAGTTTTATTTCTCATTTTGTGATTTACATATTTTAATGAATTATGACACACAAAAGAGAAGGAGTACCCTCCTTCTCTACCTCTCAATCTCAAACAAATTATTAAGCACCATCCAGTTCTGTCTAAAATACTTCATTAATTGCCAATACCCAACACCCTTTAATCCATATTCCGGCACAAGCTGAAGCCTAGCATTGATGCTTCTTGCATCCTCAAACCATACTTCATGTTCCACTCCATCCACTGTATAGTTAAAGTATGGTGCCTGTGAAAGCTCATCAAACTGTATGACTGCATTATTTTCCCTGGCAATTTGAATTGCTTCTACATTTCCAATAGTCTTTGCCCTTGATTCACCACGAACATAAGGCAATGTCCAATCGTAACCGTAGTTAGACATTCCCATCAAAACCTTCTCAGGCAAAATCTGTGAAACGGCAAAATCCAGGACTTCACGAACTTTGTTGATTGGAGAAACCGCCATTGCTGGTCCATAAGCATAGCCCCATTCATACGTCATACACAATACATAATCCGCCGCTTCTCCAAGCGCCGCATAATCAATTCCCTCATACAATAATCCAGGCTGATCGACTGCTATCTTTGGAGCTAAACACACCGACACCACTAGTCCTTCTGGATTAAGACGCGCCCGCAGTCTTCGAATAAATTCTACATACCTGTCTTTATCTTCTGCTAAAATGTATTCAAAATCAACATTTACTCCTGCGTATCCCTTTTCCATCACCGTTTCATACAAATTATCAATTAGTCGGTTTTGTACCTCTTCATTTTCAACCAGCATATTTACAAGGATATTACTAAATGTTCCATCTGCACCAAATGGTGTTAACACAAGCATAGGCTTTACGTCTGCATAGTTAGCTTCTTCTAAAAGCCGTTCATCCTCAATAGGAATCAGCTCTCCATCAGTCGTAAATCCATATGAAAAAATAGATAAGCTTGATAAGTACAATAAGGTTTCTGTCAGCACATCTTCCTGTATGTAAGGATATGCATATCCATCCACAAACATAGATTCTAGCTTATCTCCCTCAAACTGTATCACAACTGCCTCTCCAATTAATAGAATAGGGTCAAACAAAAGATAAGGATTATTACGGTAAATCATAAGTGTACTGATACCGTACTGTTTGGCAATTGACGCAATACTATCTCCTTCTTGTACGATATGAATGGTATTGGGTACAAGCACAACCAGCGCCTGGCCCACAACCAGAGACTCGTCAAAAGACAGCTGGTTATCGTAAGCTAGACGCTGATAGTTAACACCGTATTGGTCGGCAATTGATTGAATTGTCTGGTTTTCTTCCACTACATGAATAATCATAAATACACCGTTTTTATTTAGCTTATGTAAGGAAATGGGATTTGATTCGTGATAGTGGATTTAAAACTAATTCTTACACTCTTGTAGTGTAGTCTAAACAAATCCAGCCAGCACCACTCTTAAGTTTACCCCAATTTCCAGAAGTCTGAACAATTGTATAAACTCCTTGATCCTTAATACTTCCTGTAATACTATAAGATGTTCCAGGGCCACTTCTAATGTTTAACGCATCCGCAGTTACTCTTACTAAGTATGAACCTGAAACTGATGGTTGTTCTGTTGTAGCACCTAATTTTGCATTAACTTTATTGGCAATGTCACTGTGACGATTGTAAAGATAATCGCCTGGACAAGATTTTGCTGCAAACCAGCGGTGAACTGTCATGTTCTGTTTGTCTACCTGACCGATTAATGACTTATCACCTTTCCATAAGAGCTTTTTGATACCGTTACGTTTACAGATATCTGTAACTAAGTTAATTAAAGCGTTGTATGCTTTGTCGGATACATGCCAGCCAGTGCTTTCTCCACCATCATTTGCAACTTCGATGGTAATGGCACGGTTATCATTGGATGCACTAGAAGAACACCAGGAACGGTCTTTTTCTTCTACATACATACCAATTCTACCATCACTGCCAATACCATAGTTAGAACTTGCCTGTCTTGAAGTTGGTGCAAATACATTTCCGCATGTTTCAACGGATAAATCGCCTGCCATGCAATGAATTGTTATTGTATCGATTGCGTGATTTCTAGGGCTTGTTTTATTTGGTGATATTTTTGTATAATTAACTAATGAACTATTACTCATAATGATACCTCCTGTACCTTTTCCTTTTTATTTGAAATGCTTTCCTCATGGCCATGTAAGAAGTATTTCTATCTACTAATAAGGAGGTCATTACCTAAAATGTAAACTAATAGAATAATTTTTTTATGGTATTTCTATCATCTTAACAAAAGGGCAGCGATACATCAGCTGATTCATGCTTTCATCATATATGTAAATCTCCTGATTCTGCAATGCTGATCTCCGAAACATAATTTGCTGCCCCAAATAATCATCTGGCACCTGATATAGACGATGAAGTACTTGCACCATTCCTGCTTCTGTTACATTTCCTAAAAACTTAATCAAATAACTTTCACTCAATACCCTTTTTTCAATAAAAATATGATTTCTAATGTTTGCAAAAAATATATCTGCCGGTGCATTGATTTCTTTTCTCTCACTTTGATAGTTCCACCTGTTAATGTGATTAACAAGTATCTCTTTCAGTTCCTGTAAATTCTGAAACTTTTTCATACTTAACAGTTTTAATTTGTCTTGCAACGTGTCAATGAGATGAACCGATTTCATTTGTGCTTTTATTTCCGTATCCAGTACCACTTTTATCCCAAGTCCATTGGTTATCCGATTCCAATTCTCTCTTTGCAGTTCATAGTTTGATAACCAAATAGAATCTGGTATTCCGTAACGCCACAAGTAACTCATTAAATTGACGTTATTTATCATAGGCTCCGTAACAAAGCATATTTGTGCATCAAGAATAAACTGACTTCCGTAATCAAATATCAGAATCAGTTTTCCTCTTCGACTTCGTACTCCCAAATGAATGAAACTTGTCTCAAACTCGTGTATTACCCATAATTCATTTGTATGTATTGCCATCTGTCTTCCTCCACATTTGTTTTTATATACCAAATGTATCATACTTTATACATTTAGACTATTCACAACTAATGTGGTATAGGTAAGAAATTGCCTTAACTTCCTTCTATTCAAGTAATGAAGAACGTAGAGGCAGCGCAAATATACCTTACACTGGTGCGCAATATAATAACGAACATAATGTATCAGTCGGTAGATATGATTATAATAGGTTTTCATCACAAAAACGCAAAACTTCACACCTTCTGAACAATTTTTTAACAGACGAAGCATCTTCCAGTAAAAGGATACTGTATAAATATGATAAGGAATCACATCCTTTGGCAGTAGGGCGTGAGTACTCCTACAAAACAAACATCGAAAACGCAGTATAAGCAATTGCCTCTCTTCTACATTTCCAATCCAAAAGATAAGATTCCTTCGATAATAGCCATGCCGAACCAACGTCCCCTTTCGCTTGCAAATGGGACATTTATAATTCATATTCTTTGCTTCTTTCACTTTTCTTTCGTAATGTAAACTATCTGTATTCCAGTCAATAATCATTACGAATCGCCTTATATTTTATATTACTCCTATATTACTGAGTATCACAACGGTTACAAATATAGTGAATACGGAACAGATACTGGTCCAGACTGCTAATTGCCCCGCCAGCTCTTCATCTCCCCCCATTTCTCCTGCCATAATTGCACTTGTCACGGCAACAGAAGAAGCAAACAAAGCAATAAACGCTGTGAAATTTGAATTGTCAACTTATCTGACGTTACTGTCAACAGGCAGTGTTACCAGTATTTTAGTTCCTTTTCCAACATCACTATCAATATCTATTCTTCCTTCATGGTATTCAACAACATGCTTTACAATTGCAAGCCCCAGTCCTGTACCACCAATCTGTTTAGAATGACTTTTATCTACACGGTAGAACCGTTCAAATATTCGATTCTGACAATCTTTTGGAATTCCTATTCCGTTATCACTCACTTCAATAAATACATTTAACAAGTCTTTGTGTATACTTAATTTTACATATCCACCTGGTTTATTGTATTTGATTGCATTTTCACATAGATTGTAGAGAAGTTCTTCCATCATAAGTTCAACTGCAGTAATACGAACATTGTCTACATCCAGTTCAAAACTTACCCTATACTTATCTGTAACGGGATGCAACGACTCTTTCACCCGATGTGCCAGGTCATCCATTTTAACGCTTACTACATCAATTCCAACTTTCTTTTCATCCAGTCTGGAAAGTTTGATAATATCATTTACTAGATTAATTAATCGTTCTGATTCCTTATAAATTTTTTCAGAAAACTGTTCTACATCTTCTGATTTTACCATTCCATTTCGAAGAAGATCGGCATATCCAGAGATGGTGGTAATTGGTGTTTTCAGCTCATGGGATACATTTGCAGAAAACTCTCTTCTCAATTTCTCATTTTTCTTTCGCTCATCATTATATTTACTAATCCGGACTAAGAGAGGGTTAAACTCTTTATATCGAAAATTGGTTTCCGGATTATGAATATCAATGTTATTAATCGGTTCAATAATTGTATTAGACATTTTCCATGCAACTACCAGAGACAGCACAACACTAAGTGCAAATACAATAAAATAATAAGGTGCCAGACTTATAATAAGTGCTAAGAGGCTCTTAGAAACATAAGCAATACGTAGCACTTCCCCTGATGAAAGCCGTTGTGTGGCATAATATGTCTGTTTTCTTAATGTTTTAGAATAGCGAATATCAAATGATTTTCCATTTTTCAAAGCTTCTCGGATTTCAGGACGAGCATGGTGGTTTCCCATCTCGCTTGCCTTTTCTTTAGTATCAAAAAGCACTGTTCCTTCTTTTTCCACAAGGGTTATTCGTGACACATTTGCATCTGCAATCTGTTTTAAATAGAGAGGAACCTTCTCACCTTCCATATGTTCAAGTGCAGCTGCGATATCTCCAGCTTCACTTTCCATCTGGTTTTTCATCATAATATGATTAATATTAGAGAAAAGGAACAGTACAAAAATAGAGATTACAACTAATATGGCACAGGATAATGCACACATATTCATGTAAATTCGTTTTCTCATTTTGCCTCTCCAATCTTATACCCTACACCACGAATTGTCTGAATCAGTGCTCCACTTGCTCCAAGTTTCTGTCTCAAGGAACCAATATGCACATCCACTGTTCGACTTTCCCCTTCATAACCAGTATTCCAGACAAGGTCCAAAAGTTTCTCTCTGGACATAACTAAATCACGATTTATCATTAAATTATATAATAGTTCAAATTCCTTATATGTTAGTGAAACCAACTCATGGTTAACCGAAACCGTATGTTTTTCATTATCTAATTCAATTCCACCAATGCTTAATACATTTTCACGTTCTACAGCGTGAGTTCTTCGCATAACTGCTTTAATTCTTGAGATTAGTTCCATAACACCGAATGGTTTTGATACATAATCATCAGCACCAAGGTCAAGTCCCTTTATTTTGTCATACTCACTTGCCTTCGCAGTCAGCATTATCACTGGAAGCTTTTTAGTATCATGATTTGCTTTTAGTCTCTTTAAGATAGAGATACCATCTTCGTCTGGCAGCATAATATCTAAAAGGATTAAGTCTGGCTTTTTTTTATTCAGCCCCTTATAGAATTTCTCAGCATTTTCGAACCCTTCTGCCTGGTAATTAGCAGATTGAAGTGTATAGATCACTAGTTCTCGAATATTATCATCATCTTCTACACAATAAATCAACTGTGCCATTTTCATTCACCACCAATTTCATTATATCTCATTTAAGACATATTCTGCAACATTATCTGCATGATCGGAAATCCTCTCTAGATTACTTAAAATATCTAAAAATACAACCCCCGACGTCGGCTTACAAAGCTCATTTGCCAGTCTTTTCATATGCTTATTACGAAGTTCATCTTCAATACTGTCAACCAAATCTTCGTAGTGCTTGGCTTTCTTTGCACTCTCTTCACTTAAATCTCTTCTGGCTCTTATTGAGTAGATAAAACTATTGGTTACAATTTCCATAATCCCTTCTAACTCTTTATAAGCTGGTTCAGAAAAGCATATGCTATTTTCAATCATATAACTGCCAAGTTCAGCAATGTTTTCTGAATGGTCACCCATTCTTTCAAAATTGCTTACCGTATAAAACAGATTTGTAATACTTGTATGCTGTTCTTCGGTTAAAGGCAATGCACTAATTTTAACAAGATAATCCGATATGACATCGGTCATTTTATCAATCATATCTTCCTTTTCATATACTAATTTCGCCTTTTTTATATCTCTAGAGATAACGGCATCAAATGCAAGTTTCGCAGATTCATAAGCCACTTCTCCCATATGCACTACTTCCTGTGTTACTTCTGCTACCGCCAATGATGGAGATTCCAGAATTCTTTTATCCAAATGCCTGCAAGTAAGTTCTACATCATCTGCTACTTCTTCATTTCCACGGCTTTTCAGTACAACATCTGAAAACTTCGCTATCTGGTGAATAAATGGGTAAAGTAACACAGCACAAAGGATATTGAAGCAAGAATGAAACGCTGCAATTCCCACACAACTTATTGTAGAGCTTGCAAATGCTGTATGATGGGCAAACACAATTTCCATTCCAAAACCAAATACAATTGCTCCAAAAACGTTAAATAGAAGATGTATCATGGCAGATCTTTTTGCATTCATTTTTGTTCCGGCACTTGAAATTAAGGCAGGCACACAAGTTCCTATATTCTGTCCAATGATTAAAAATACTGCTGTCTCCCAGTTTACCAATCCATTTAATGCAACACACTGTAAGATACCAATAGACACCGATGAACTCTGTAGAATTAGTGTAATCAGTATTCCTGCTAATATTGCAAGTATTGGCTTATCCCCTAAGGATGCCAATCCACCAATTAACGTTTCCTGACTTTCAAACTGATTAATTGCATTTGTCATGGTGTAGAGTCCAACAAATAAGATTCCTAACCCAAATAAAACATCTGCCATTACTTTTCTCTTTTCATTTTTTAACAAAATCATCATAAAAGCTGCACAGCCAACCAAAAAAGATGCAACTACATAAGGATATGTTATATTTCCAAGACTAATCAAGGAAACAATCCAGCCTGTTACTGTAGTTCCTATGTTTGCTCCCATGATAATTCCAACTGACTGAACCAGACTTAGTATTCCTGCATTCACGAATCCAATAACCATAATGGTTGTTCCAGTGCTGCTTTGTATAATTGAAGTAATCAGAACCCCGACAAGTATTGCCATTACTTTTTTATCTGATAAAACTTCTAAAAAATTCTTAATAAACGTTCCCGTTAATTTCTGCATTCCCTCTGCCATACGATTCATGCCATACAGAAACATTCCTAATCCACCCATAAAAATTAATATTGCAGAACAGTAATCCATTCTTTATACTTCCTTTCTGTTCTTACACTTTGATATTTTCAACACATTAAAACCCATTATATTCCTATGGTGTAAGATATATTATAAGCATTTGTAAAGACTATGTAAAGTTTCAGTTGTGTGCGGACTAGAGACCTTTCTATAACACAAATAAAGAGGGGGTCGAACAGACAAATTAGTTCGACAGCCCTCTCACAGTCTAGCTCTATCAAAATGCGTAATGTTTCATTTCTCTTTATTTTCTTCTTTTTCATTTAAATTGGATATTCGAGGAATCAAGAAAATAACTGCCATAATAACCAGAATAGTAACAAAAATACCTGCCATTCCTTGTGCCATAATAATAAGAGCATTCTTTAAATTTTCCATATTAATTGCTAATATCATAGTTTCCCCCTTACATAAGACCCGTAATAAAACGGATTACCAAACCTCCTGCTACGGCTGATGCAATTTGTCCCGCTACGTTAGCGCCTGCCGCATGCATCAGTATGATATTTCCAGGCTCTTCGCATGCAGCAAGTTTCTGCACTACACGAGATGCCATTGGAAATGCAGATATTCCTGCGCCACCAACCATAGGATTAATTTTATCTTCCAGAAAAAGATTCATAAACTTAGCAAGTAGCACACCTGCTACAGTGTCCATAACAAATGCTGCTAAACCAATTACCATAATAATTACTGTGTCAAGTTTTACAAACTGTTCTGCTTGCATACTAAACGAAATTGTTAATCCTAAAAGCACAGATATCAGATTTGTTAAGGTTCCTTTTGCAGTATCTGACATTGTTTTTAATTCACTGACAACCTGCCCACCTTCCCGAAGCAGATTTCCAAACATTAGAGCTCCAATCAAGCCTAATGACTCTGGTGATACTAGTCCCACTACAAGTATGACTATAATTGGAAACAGGATTCGGGTATTGGTTGTAACTGAATTCGGGTTATAATCCATATGTATGCATCGTTCTTTTTTCGTAGTGAGTGCCTTTATTACAACAGGTTGTACAATTGGAACCAATGCCATGTAAGAATATGCTACCACTGCAATTGCCCCCATATAATTGGAATTCAGAACTTTTGAAACCAGAATGGACGTTGGTCCATCCGCTGCTCCAATGATGCCTATTGATGCTGCATCATTCATATCAAAACCTAATAATACTGCCAGCACAATTGCAAAGAAAATACCAAATTGAGCTGCTGCACCGAATAAAAACATTTTTGGATTAGAAAGCAATGGACCAAAGTCTATCATTGCCCCAATTCCTATAAATAGCAAAATAGGCATTGCTTCTGCTGAATCAATTCCCACATGAAACAACCATTCAATAATCCCCACAGATTCTGTATTTCCTGCCGTTCCTTGAATCATCTGTGTTAGAACTGCCGTTCCTGGAAAATTTATCAGAATCGCTCCTATTCCCATAGGAACGAGCAAAGTGGGTTCACATCCTTTTTTAATTCCAAGCCAGATTAAAAGACCTCCTACAAGTAACATAACGATTTGCTGCCAAGTAATGCTTAAAACACCTTCAATTAAAAAACTAAAGTCCATATTGCCCTCCGTTCATCTTTTCTCAATTGGTACTTACATTAAGAATTCTTCATAATGACTGCCTGCACAATATCTGCAGTATGTTCACAAGTATCAAAACAGTTTTCAATGCATTCATAAATATTTCTCCACATCACAATACGCCTGACATCTTCCTCTCTATATAACCGGTACATATTTTCTTTATAAAGTTGATCCCCTCGTTCTTCCAGATCATTTACTTTAACAATATGTTTACTAATGGTTGTTAATGACTTAAGATTATGGAATTTTTTCAATACATCGCCTAAGCTTTGTATACAAGCCAGCCGCACATAAAGCACACATTGCCCCTGATTTTTTAAATCAGATTAACTTTCTTATAAAGTAACAAAGCGCGGATTCCCCACCCACGTTCGCTGCTAAAGCCAGCGATAAGGAACCCACACCTTGCCTCGCCAAAGGACTGTTTCTGTCCTTTAGCACCTAACTTTCTTACCATAATTCCGTACAGTATATTGTTTTAAGACACTTTTATGTACCAGAAAAGGAGCAGATGATAAATTTCCTAGCACATGATAATAGCGCCTCCACGATTAAAATAATCTCAGATTGCTTTAATCTGAGATTATTATATATAATTTATTATTAAGATAGTATTGGATTTTGTCCATTGGTATTAAGATAGCATTAAAATTAAACCTGTATCATGCGATATCCTACTCCGATGTGCGTCTGAATATATTTCACAGAATCTGCCTGTGGTTCAATCTTCTTTCGTAACGTAGTCATAAATACCCTAAGTGAGACAATATCACTTTCAAATGCACTTCCCCAAATCTGTGACGTTATGTATGTATGTGTTAGAACCTTTCCCACGTTTTTGGATAATAAATACAATAACTTATACTCCATTGGTGTCAGATGAATCTCCTCCTCACCAAGAAATACACAACTTGCAGCATAGTCAATTTTCAAGTTACCATTCATAAAAATATGTGAATCTGCATCTTTATTATCTTCGTAATAACTAAGCCTCCGAAACGCTACGCGAATTCTCGCTAATAGCTCCTCTACTGAAAAAGGCTTTGTCAGATAATCGTCTGCTCCCGCATCTAAAGCCTCTATCTTATCACTGTCCTCACTTCGAGCCGTAATTACAATAATCGGCATACGTGACCACGAGCGAATCTTCCTGATAACCTCAATTCCATCAATGTCAGGAAGCCCTAGATCCAACAGCATGATATCTGTTTTCTTAGACATAGCTGACATAATCGCTTGTGCTCCTGTTTGGGCTGTTTCATAAAAATATTCCTGCATTTCTACTGCTGTTGTAATCAGATTCTGAATCGGAAGGTCATCCTCAACAATTAGGAGTCTTTGTTTCGTCATGAATCGTCAACCTCGCTTTCTTTAGGGTAAATTTAAATACCGCACCATGTGATACTGCATCTTCAACCCATACCTTTCCACCATGTGCTTCAATAATTTCTTTACAAAGAGCAAGACCTATTCCAAACCCTCTTCCTCTATCAGATACCTTACCCGATGTTGTATAAAACATTTCAAAGATTTTGTCTCTTGCTTCTTCTGGTATTCCATCACCTTGATCAGCCACTTCTATTAAAGCCTGTTTATCATTCTCACTTACCTGAATATATATTTCCGTACCTTCTTTTGTATATTTTACAGCATTATCAAGAAGATTGCACATAACTTGATAAATAAGCTGCGCATTGCAGGACACAATTATCATATTATCCTCAGGCATACTTAAGAAAAACTCATTGGTTTGATATCGTTTCTTAGCTTCATTTACGACACTTACAAGAATATCTTCAAGCAATTCAGGTGCCATTGAGATATTTTTTTTCACTTCTTCTAGCTTCGTAATGGCTAACAAATTCTCTACCATACTAATGAGTGCCGTAGCATCTTTCCAAATATCTAAGCTTAGCGTTTTTCTTTTATCTGATGTTAGAATTTCCCCTTGACTTGAGAGAATTGCCGCATTTCCCGAAATACTTGTTAACGGTGTTCGAAGATCATGGGAAATGGATCGCAATAAACTAGAGCGAAGCTTTTCATTTCTCGCTTGAACTGATGCTTCTTCTCTTGCACGATTATAGTACTCTCTCTCAAATGCTAGTGCGCATTCCCCCAATACCAAACTAGCTTCTGATGAAAATACTGGCTCACTCTGATAATCAATTCCGATAACACCATAAATCCGCTCTTCTGTACATATTGGCATATAACTTCCTTTTGCTTGTTCAAATACCTCTGTATATGCTCCTGCATTTTTGTTATGATGAAACACCCAAAGCGCAGTATCTAATTCCATCTGATTTAATGAAAAAGACAGTGCTCTGCTATGTTCTGTCAAAAACACCTGGGGTTCTCCTAATATATCAGCCTCCACTACAAATACAATTACATTTCGCTCTAAAATCTTCATTAAGCGGTTGGCTATGACCTCAATAATTTCCTGTTGACATTTTGCCTTTTGTAATAATTGTTCCATCTCTAATAAGATCTGTGTATGGTAGGCCGTCTGAATTAATGCTTTCGAATGTTGTGCATTTTTCTTAGCAAGGGTCCCAGTCATAATTGCCGCAATTAAAAGAATTATAAAAGTAATTGGATATCCTATATTAAAAGCACTAAATGAAAACAATGGATAGGCAAAAAAATAGTTAAATACAAATATTCCAAAGACAGAAATAATACTGTAAAACTGACTTGCTGTAACCATTGCAGTCACTAAAATTCCCAGCACATAAATTGTAAAAATATGTATTTCACTTAAATCAAACGTTGCAAATACATAACCAACTACTGTTTCCAGAAGTAAAATACCAAAGGTCATTCCTAAATTTAGCCATCTGCTTTTTTCATTTTTTTGTATTTTTCTCATCCTTTTCTCCACTAATTATAATTTCTAGTTTCAAGGTTATTATAACATATTTTTTCCAAAATCATAGTGTCTTCGACACATTAGCTCTCCTAACTTTTAGTTTTTTGACTTTAAAAAAAGTTATGCACTGATGAAACAGCACATAACTTTATCATCTTATATCTTATATTATTACGAACAGACTGCGTAATTATCTAAAATATCACATAACGCACAGGCGCTGCTGCTATGAGAACGGGCAACAATCGTATCCTGATTTTCTACCGCCATCAAGGCACCATGTACCATTTTATGAGAAACTGTATTGGTAAATAATATCAATAAGTCTGGCGAACCTACCTGTGATTTTAGTTTGCCAGTCATCTGGGTAAAAACCTTTACCTTACAGTTATAATTTTTGCAAATCTCCTTATATTTAGCCACCATTCTGTCATGACCACCTACAATAACTACACTCATTCTATTTCACCGCCCCTTCGTTTATTTGAGAATCACTTTCATTTATATGATACCCTCTGGTTTTCTCTTTGTCAATGAAATATTTGAGAATCATTATCACTTTTGGTCAATCTTTGTACGAAATATTTTTATGCAGCTTCTTTGCAGCCTGGCAGTCGAGATTCCTAATATAATTCCCATTGCTATAGCTCCTGCTATCGTAATAGAATACCTTCCCTGAATCAGCAGTGTATTCTGATCCCCATTTAACCAGGCAGACATAGCACGAAATACAACCCCTCCTGGAACAAATGGTATGATAGAAGGAATTAAAAATATAGTAGATGGCTTTTTCCTATGGACTGCCATATATTCTGAGTAAAGTGTAGTGGCTATAGTAGCTAAAAAATAACCACCTACAATAGAAGCAAATCTTTTATAACAAATGAGATATAAAAACCAGCCCAGCGCACTTCCAAGCCCACCATAAAAAATATCTCTTCCCTTTATATTGAAGATAATACAGAATCCAACGGAAATTACAAAGCAATAAAAGCATTCTAAAAAAACTTGTATAAACAATTCTGTCACCTTCTCTTTCGTTATAATTTTAAACCAAATAAGGAAAGCACAAGAAATACACCTACTGCTGTTCCAGCACCACTGATAAACACTTCCGCCAGACGTGCCAGTCCTGAAATTAACTCATTGGATATCAAATCACGCATACAATGTGTTAATGCAACCCCCGGCACTAAATTCATGATTAGAGAAATAATCATGATGTCAAGCTGAAAAGGGTGAAACGTAACATAAGCTGTACATAGCAAAACGGTAATGACAGCACTTGTCACCATATTTATGATAAATATATTTGTCTGAATTTTTCCTCCAAACCACTGAATTGGATGCACTACAACTCCAACTGCTCCACAGATTAACGCTGTGGTCCATGTTCCTTTAAAATAAAGACCAAAGAAAAAAGAGATTACAACAAAAGTAATTGTTGAAACCCAAAATGGATATGGCTTTGCTGCTTTTATTTCTTTTATTTTTCCCATTACGGTCTCATAATCCATACACTGCCTGCAAATGGATCGTGACAAATCATTGAGCGCTACCACTTTGTTTAAATCCGTCGCACGATCACTAACACGCTTTGTTCTTGTGCATACCCGATCTCCATCTACAACCGTTACAACAATGCTAGTTAAAATTGCAAAACAATCTGCATCATGGTATCCATATGCATTTGCAATAAAACGAACACATTGTTCCACTCGATATATCTCAGCACCGTTCTTGAGCATAAGATAACTAATCTCTGTGGCAATGTTCACAACCTGTTCTTGTGTCATGTACTTCCCTCTTTTCTATCATTCCCTATTGTAAACATTACTTAGGAATTTTATCATGTTTTACGCTATTTACAATAAAAATTCCCGTACATACGCAAATCAAACTTATCAAATAACGAAGTTTTAAAATATTTTCATGTAGTACCAGTCCTGATAAGAGAGTTCCAGAAACCGGTATCACAAAATTGTAGATACAAATCTTACCTATATTGTTATAAGTCAAAAGCATCGTCCACAAAGTAAATGAAATAGCAGAAAGTAAAGCAAGATAAAGTAAAACCATGCTTCCATGTAATGTAATCTCATGAAGGCTTCCACCACACATAATTCCTGCCAGTATTAAAATTCCACCGCCCAAAGTCAGATTATATGCGGTAACAACCCAAGACTCATCTTTCTTCGTTGCCTTTTTGGATATCACCGAGCCAACTGCAAACATAAGTCCTGCTATCATAATAAAACCTTCCCCATCAAGAGAGAATCTTGTACTTCCCTGTCCCAATGTAACAAAAATGACTCCACAAAAACCAATTACACATCCAACCCATTTTCTTAAGGTCATTTTATCATTCGTGTATACAAAATGTGCTAAAATTGCAGACAAGAATACATTGGTTGAGTTTACAATAGAGCCATTCGTTGACGTGGTATTAGACAACCCAATATAAAAGAAGATATATTGAAATGTCGTTTGCACGATTCCAAGGGATACTACGTTCTGTATGTTATCTTTGTGTAAGGAAGGTAATTTTCTATATATCAGTAAATATCCCACTAACAGCATTACTCCCGACAAAAAGAATCGTACTCCAGCAAACAACAGTTTATCACTTACTGAAGTGGTAATCTGAAAAAGCTCATAACCTATCTTTACGAATGGAAATGCGCTTCCCCACAAAATATTGCAGAAAACTGCAATAATAACAACCCATACGGGATTCGTAAGTATTTTTTCACCTTTCACATTCATTTCCCCTTTGCATATATAGTTTTTTAATCGTTACTATGATACTCTACTTTATTAACTCTTTGCAATAGATTATTTTTTATAATTCTAAGGTAACGCTCGGAGAGAATTTCTTAGGTATAAAAAACGCCCAGACATAAATGCCTGAGCGTTTTTAGGATTATTTTATTATTGGATTATGAATTATAAAGCTCTCCTACGCAAGTACCGTTCTTACCAAGTTTTGTAGTCTGGCTTAAACCAACGAACTTGCCACCTTCTTGCCATAATGCTTCTTTGACGAAATCGTATTTTTCCTCATCCCATGTAGAGAAGTCATATCCTACTAATCCGCCTGTATCACCTGAGTTAGCATTGTAGCACCAGAATGTATGGTTAATCTTGTTATCAATGATTAATTGTCTTAAATATGTCATCCATTTTAAGTTTGGCTGTGTCATGAATCCACCCCATTCACCAATTAACAATGGTGCAATGTTGTCATCTTGGATGTACATCCAGTTGTCTCTCCAACAATCTTCATATAAGGATTCTAATGTATAGTCTCCCTTGAACCAGTCTTGTTCAAATACGCCTGGGCCATAGTCATGTGGAGAGTATACTAATTTGTTCTGAAATTTACCAAGATCAACTGGGAAATCCTTAACGCCTCTTAAGTTACCGCCCCACCATGTTCCGTAGTATTCTTTTGGATTGGTTGAGTGGAAATCAGAGTTATTTTCAACATCCATTGGATAAACTTCAATACCTTCTACCATAACTAAAGCGTTAGGATTGTTAGATAATACAGATGCTGCTGCCTTTTCAGCAATGTGTTTCCAGTTGTTAGGGTCTGTAGTGGAATCATTCCAAACAGCTCTCTGTTTTTCTTGCGCTTTTCCATGAGGTTCATTCTTTAAGTCATAAGCGATAATCGTGTCATCATCTTTATATCTGTCTGCTAACCAAGCAAGAGATTCAAGATACTGTTCTTCTGAAATTTTCTCTGTGTACCATAATGGAGCATAATGTCCAGCTGCATTAGTTTCTGCACTATGTATATCTAACATAATCTTAATACCTAATTGATCACATTTATGAATTACATAATCAAAAATCTGTAAGCTGTTCATTCCAGCTAAATAGTTATTTACATAATCGTTATAGCATGGTTTTGGATAGACTCCATCTTCCCAATTTAAACATAATTCACTGGAAATAGGTACTCTTAAAAGGTTAAATCCTCTGTCTGCAATACTTTCTAATGCACTATTCAAATCACATGCCCATATACCATCGAAACAGTTTGTACCTGTATTATATCCGAACCAGTTACATCCTGTCATCCATACTTGATTACCATTTTTGTCTACGATTTTGCTGCCATCTGTGTAAAGCCAGTCATCACCCTCTGCTGGTTTTACTGGGTCTTTTGATGGTTTCACACTAGGTTTTACAGAAACAGCTGGTTCACTAGAAACTGGTGCTTCACTTGTGATTACTGGCTCTGATGTTTCTGGCACTTCACTTGTAATGACTGGTTCACTTGTTTCTGGTACTTCGCTGCTTACTACTGGTTCTTCAGATTCTTCAGGTTCTGCACCCGTAACTAATTTACCATCTAATTTATAACTTACAATTGCTACGCTGTCTTCTGTTACATCACCTGCATTTTTTACAATAAACCCAAATGTAGTTGAAGTAGATTTTCCTAATGTTGCATTGGAATCACTTGGTTCTACTGTCATAAGACCAGTATCATCAATTGAATAGTCTCCGCACCATCCCTGGTTCATGGTAGCTCCTGCCTTGAACTGAAAACTTATTTTCCAGTCTGTTACGATTCCGGCGGTTCCGTTTGCCAAAGTACAGTTAAATTGCTGATAAGAAGCAGTTCCATCGTTCCATCCATTTCCTGTTTCAAATGATAATGAAAGTGTTGAATTTGTTACGGTAACAGCTGCTGCTTTAGGGCTGCCCACGTTAAACCCAAGACCTGTTAAGACAAATACAAAGCTTAATACAAACGCAAGGACGCGTTTTCTTGTTTTGCTTAGCATCTAATCCCCTCCCAATCGTTTTATTTGTATATAATTTATCACAGTCCCCAAAATACATCCACAATTTTGGTCGAAATGTATATTTTCATAACATAACTTGAAATTATAATAAAATTTCTTACAAATTTAAAATAACCTAGGCAACTTCTCCCCCTTTTGAAGTTACCTAGGTTTATATAACATATATACTTTTGGTACATACATTATTTTTATTATTTTACTTACAATCCTCTGATGGCTTCTGATATGCCTAAGTGACTGGAGTTCAGACGTGTGCTCTTCCGATCTATCCTCTGATGGCTTCTGATTAAACGGACCCGTTAGACAATCTACCATTGTTCCTGAATAATCGCCTTTTAAATGCAGATACTGTCCACTCTTCGTAAATGTAATTGCATACAAATACTTTTTCTTCTCAGAACGGAAGTTAAGATTCTTTCCAAAGTTCTCAATAAAGTTATTCAAATTCTTAGGAATCTCATCAAATGAGTTCACGCACATCTGAAATGTAATGGAATCTGGCTGATTCTTAATATATGAAAACTCAATCGTAATCGAATTCGCGTTAAGACAAAGTTCTAAAATTGTCTTTGTTGGAATCTTGTAAGCAAAATCCTCTAACAGACTTTGTACCCATTCGCAAGAATAACCAGATACTTGATTTCCCATACAATATATCCATGTTGTTCCTTTTAAGTAGTTGACACCATAAATACTGGCATATCTTATTCCTCTATTATTTAAAATTGGGAAATTTACCTTTAAACTTTCTGGTGAATTCTTTAAAGCAGCCATCTTCTCAAGCTTTA
>ERZ808278.259-NODE-259-length-41288-cov-4.027818_pt1 | contig 41288 bp, 22 predicted proteins | sample MGYA00521239_ERZ808278 | MGnify/ENA primary metagenome ERZ808278 (study PRJEB31516, sample SAMN03275600) | gut metagenome | biome: mammalia-associated habitat; material: feces | host: Papio cynocephalus | place: Kenya | collected 2012-07-17 ... | reverse complement strand
GAATTACGGCAGCGAGTACGAAATCGAAAAGAGAAGCGTTACGGACGAGTTTTCGCTTTTTCCGAGTGTCGTCGGGTTTTATGCCGCTGACGAACCGTATATGTATACGCTCAAAGAAATGCCGTGGCGCTGGGCTCACAAGGATAAAGAGAAATTTGCCTCTTTCGATAAGCTCGTTAAAATCGCGGAGTGGAAAAATAAGTATTATCCCGAAGCGTTTTTCCACGTGAATCACGTGCCGAGCGAGAGTTACGACCATTATTTTCCTCAAGGCGAAAAAGTTTACGATTACGCAGATTTTTTGACCGCCTATGCGGATAAGGTGCTCAGAAAACTCAAAAGCGGCGGGAGGAGCATTTGTCTCGACAGTTATCCGTTTATCGGCGAAGGGTATATGGAAAGCGCGTACTTAAAAGACCTTTTCACTGGCGCGACCGTAACGAAAAAATACAACGAAAGCGTTACGGAAGAGAACTTTGCGACGTTCGGAATTTGCATTCAGGCGTTTCACGCCCACTCTATGAAGGCGGAAAACGAGCCGAGACACAGAGATATTTATTCCGCGGCGGAAATCACCTTGCAACTTTACGCGGGCGCGGCTTTAGGGGCTAAACTCTTTGAATTTTTCTGCTATCGATCGCTCGGCGGCGGGCTGGACGGCATTATGCGCCACGACGGATCGAAGCGTATTTACGATATCGTGAAAAAAGCAAACGACTCGGCTTTGCCGCTTATAAACAAAGTAAGCGAATTTACCTGGCTTGGCGGCTACTGCGTGGGCGGAAACGTTTATTGCGATAACGCAAGGGCGATAATCGACGCGAAACCGATGTTTGAAAAAGACGAAAAATTGAAAGTTTCGTCCGATTACGATCTGCTTGTCGGAAGGTTCATTAAAGGTGAAAAGTCGGGCTATATGTTCGTTAACTACACAGATCCGTCCAAAAACGTCAGGAATAAAATACAGATATGCGGACGTTTTTCAAATATTTCCGTCATCTCCGAATTCGGGGAAAAGTCGGTTTACGAAACGGACGGCAAATTTGAAACGGAGATAGCGGCAGGCGGCGGAATTTTTGTCATTACAGATAATTTATGATTAAAACAACAAAAGAATATATTAACGAAAACTGGAAAAATACGATACGTTATCCCGGTACGGAAGGCGACGGCTCGTGGTTTAAAATGCCCGTGCCGTACACCACGCCGTGCGCGAGTACGCTTTTTAAAAACTTCTTTTACTGGGATACGTATTTCGCAAATCTCGGTCTTATGGAGGACGGCTACGAGGAGCAGGCGAAAAATAATCTCATAACGATGAGGCATTTTATAAAAATACTCGGGTTCGTGCCTAATGCCGACCATATAATCACGAGGTCTCAGCCGCCGCTTTTCACGAGAGGGGTTTACGATTATTATCATAAAACGGGCGATATAGGGTTTGTAAAAGAAAGTCTTTTTGCTATCGAAAGGGAGTTTGGTTTCTTTCAAAGCGACAGAATGACGAAAATCGGGCTTAACGCTTATGGTAACAACGAGCTTAATTTCGGTAAAAAATGGTATTACTCCGAGTTTGACAGAAGGCTCGGCGGTTACACCGATGACGAGCAAAAAATACCGAATAATCGACTTATAGACGGACTTCTTGCTATCGCCGAAAGCGGTTGGGACTTTAATCCTCGTTTTAAAAGAAAGGGTAACAGGTTTGCTGCGGGAGATTTCGTTCATCTCGATCTCAACTGCATTTTATTCGACGCGGAAGTTAAAGCCGCGGAGTTGTTTGCTCTCGGCGGCGAAAAAGAAAAAAGCGAAAAATACCGTGAAGCGGCTTTAAAACGAAAAAATCTGATCGAAAAATATATGTACGACGAATCGAAAGGTATCTATCTCGATTATGATTTCGTTACCGAAAGCAAATCGGAAGTTGTGAGCGCGGCTTCGTTTTATCCTTACGCGCTCGGCATTTCCTCGGATAAAGTCGGGTGTAAAAAGGTGCTCGAAAAGCTCGAATTGCCGTTCGGGCTTGCCGCCTGCGAATATCGGGGCGAAAACGAAAAATACTGGCAGTGGGATTACCCTTCGATGTGGCCAACCAACGTTTATTTTGCCTATCTCGCCTTAAAAAATTGCGGGCTTAACGAGGACGCGGATCGAATCGCGAAAAAATACATGAGAACGGTGGATAACTGTTTTGAAAAGACGGGCGATTTATGGGAAAAATACGACGCGAAAAAGGCGTGCGTTTCGGTAACGCGCGAATACGACACGCCCGAAATGATGGGCTGGACGGCAGGCGTATACAGATTCTTGCAGGAAGAATATGAATAAACCAGCGATTTTGAGTTTTTTAAGTCCGCAAAACGGATAAAGAGAGGCTCGGGCAATAAAAATGTAATCGTTTTCAGAAAAGACTTTATTCGGGCGTTTCTACGGAATTTTATTTCTTTGCAAGCACGCAAAAGGAATTAACCAAAGAAGCGGCGAAAGTTTAAATCAAGCCGTAGTAAATTTATCTGAAAACCGTTTGCGGCGTAACCGATGAGGAAATATGGGCTATAAGAAGCATTCTAATAAAATAAAACTCGTTTTGTTTGATAGGTATTGTTCAGGCTTTCATTGGGGAAATAAATATAATTTTCGGGCTTCGGAGCCTTACGGTTTGCGGTTTTGCGAAGAAGATAAATAACTTGACTTTTTCCGGGGCTTGTGATATTATGCCGACGTAAATGTCTGTTCTCGGACGATTGTTCGGGGATAAAAGCGGTGTTTTATGATCAAGAGAGAAGAAGTTGCAAAAATTGCGGGCGTTTCCGTTACGACGGTTACGAGAGTTGCGAACGGGGCTGAGTACGTTTCCGAAAAAACACGCGAAAAAGTGCAGAAAGTTATAGATCAATATCATTATAAACCTAATTCCGTTGCTCTCAATCTTACCAAAAAGGAAAGCAAAACGATTGCCGTTCTGGTTGAAGATTTATGCAATCAATACGTTGCGGAAGTGGTCGAGGTTCTTACTTCCGAGGCGATGAAATTCGGATTTATAACCATGCTTTTTTTCGTTTCCGAAAAAAATATATGTGCGGTTATCGACGACGTGCTCGAAAACAACGTCGCCGGGCTTATCAATCTTTCCCTTATCAACATCGAGCAGGCGTGCGGCGAAAAATTCGAGGGGAGAAATATCAATACGGTCAACGTTCTCGAGGGGAAAGGTTTGTGTTTAAAAATGGATTATGACGCGGCGATGGACCTTGCTTTCGATATGCTTGCAAAAGCAGGGAAGAAGCACGCCGTTTTTATAGGAGGAATGATCAGGAGTTGGATGCTCGGCGACGGGCGCGTTCGTTCGTTCCTCGAAAAGAGCAGAAAACTTGCCGAACCTTCCACGGAAAACGACGTGTTATCAGGCGGATATCCGCAGAAAAAATACGAAAATATAGGCTACGACTTTATAATGCAGCATCTGGCGAAAGGAAATACGTTTGACGCCGTTATCTGCCTTAACGACGCGATCGCAATAGGCGTTATGAAAGCTCTCGCCGAAGCAGGGAAAAAAGTTCCCGACGAAATTGCCGTGGTCGGTTGCGATAACATAAGATTGGCCCGTATGCTCTCGCCCGCCCTTACCACGTTCGACGGAAAAATCGAAGAGGTCGCGGACGAATATTTCAAATACGCCGCGGGACTTGCAACGGAAATGTTCAAAACCATTAAATGTAATCTTATTGTGCGCGATTCTCTTAAATAGCGCATATAGCAATAAGCATTGAATGTTTCGGAAATCTTCGTTTTCCGTTTTTTCGGCATAATATATTCTTTTGGGCTAAATATAAATTATGTAAATCGTTGTTTGAAGAAACAGCGATTTTTTTTGTCGAAGATTTTAGCGACGACGAACGGAATTCATAAAAAATATAAAAAATTTTTCAAAAGGTATTGACAAATTAATCTACTTGTGTTAAATTGTATGCGGGTACAGAACGAAAAGGCGTGTCTTTTTTGACTAAATCCTCGCAATTTCGGGTTGAAGAACGTAAAAGCCGAAATTGTCGGAGAAGGTGCGAAAAAAACGAAAAAATGCGGAAACGTTCGCCGCGCAAGCCTGTTCGCTTTGGCTGAAAATCGAGCAAATCGAGGAGAAAATGTATGAAAAACAAAATTATGGTCACATTTTTGGCGGCTGCGATAATGTGTTTCGGATTGGCTGCCTGTTCAAACGGCGGTTCGTCCGATACCGTTAAAGACAGCGGAAGCGTTATCGAAAGTCCGACCGAGTCGGTTTCGGAAAGCGAAAGCACTCCCGACACGGGCACAGACGGAGATAGCGAGGAAAGCACTCATACCTACGAAATTTCCGGCGCGAAAGACATTGTTTTAAAGAAAGGAAACGCAAGTTATAACTATCTTGACGGCATTTACGGAAAAGCAGACGGAAAAGATGCGGAAGTTATAGCGGATACGAAAAAAATCGACGTAAGCGAAGCCGGCGTTTATGAGCTTACTTACAAACTCGGAACAAAAACCGAAAAAGTCGATGTATACGTGATAGATTATACGATCGGCATTGACGAAATCGGATACCTTGTCGGCGCGGAAATAACGTTGCCCGAGGTTGATCTTGCGACTGATTACGGCGATAAACTCGAAATTTCGTATGCTATGGACAACGAAGATATCGAGGACGGAATAGTTACGATAAATACAGTCGGGGTTCATCAATATAAAATAACTTTCAAAGTCGGCGAATCGGCTTTGGAGACGGTCGAAGAGATTAAAGTTATCGCGGCTTCGGAATATTACGGCAGAAATCTCGTCGGCGAAAACTACGCCGATATGTGGGCGAGCCAGAACATCGGCGACGGAGCGATTTACGACGAAGAAAAAGGCGCGATTATCATCAAGCATAACGCCGAAGAGAACAACACGCGCGCGTTCCTGTTCGACAAAGCGTATTACCGCGCGGCTTACGACGCGGGCATGACCGAACTTGTTATAAAGATGCGTTCGGACGAAGAAATCGCTTATTATATCGACAGTTGGGAGGACGACGAAGCGAATTTTTACGATTCGCCGTGGGGACCTCAGCCGTGGAATATGGTTACGCCTTATATGTTCGAAAACGTTAACGGCGACAAAACGGTTACCATAAACCTCGACGTGATGAGCAAAACCGGAACGCTTTGCTTCCTTATCGCGAAACCGGATAAAGCGGTTGAAATAAAGGAAATGTATTTCGTCGCGGCGGATCACGATTCCGCTTACGTCAAGGAATACGAAAACGCGAACACTCTCACGGCGGAATTGACCGTCACGGGGACGATAAGCAAACTCGAAGCGTACGTTCACGCAGACAGCAAGAGATACGAAATAGCGAAAGCAGGCGGATTCGGCGTTGTAATAAACGGCGACGAAGGCGCGGAGTATTTCGGCGAAAACGGCGCGAGGACTTATAAACTCGTAATTAAAAAGAATTACACGGTTGCCGCCGGTCAGACGGATATCGAAGTTTACGTCGGCGAGAACCTTATAAAAACGGTTTCCGTGAAGAAAGCGTTGCCCGAAAACGGCGTTCTGAGTTTGTTCGTCAACGAAAAACCGGGCGAAGCGGAAGGCGCGAGCGAATTCGTCGCGACGGCAGAAAAAATAGAAAAATACTTTATTTCCGGCGCGGAGGACGTTATAATAAAAGTCGGTTCCGAGGCGCAGGATTTCCTTACGGGCAGAACGCTCACCTTGAACGGAGCGACTATCGAGGACGGACTTACCGTCGATTCTTCCGCGGTTAGATACGACACGGTCGGAAAATATTCCGTGGTTTACGCAAGCAAGGACGGCAAATATACCGAAAGCGTAACGGCTTACGTCGTTCCTCAGTTAAAAGTCGTAGACGACGCAGGTAAAGAGTACGACGCGGACAACGCGTTCAAACCGACCACCGTTATAGGCAAAACGGTTATTCTCCCGAGAGTTGACGGCGGCGAATACGCGCAAGGCGAAATCTACACCGTTAATTACAAAGTGACGAGCGGAACGGCAACCGAAGAAGAACGCGGATATAAATATTCCGTAGTCGGCACGTTCAAATTCACGATAGAAGTAACTTACTTCGGAGAAATCACCGAAACCGTATTCAAGAACGGAAGCGTGGTGGTTAAATCCTCCACGGCTGCGATCTCTGCGGACGAAAACAATGCGTTTATCGCTGAGTTTAACCTTAACGAAAAGAAGGCTCCGACAAACAGAGTCGCGCACTTCGAACTTCTAATCGGAACCGTTGAAAACCTCGGTTCGCTTGGCGGCGCGGATGCGAGAGCGGGATCGGTCGGGCTCGATATAGATATGCCCACAACACTCAGCAAAGCGACGATCAGGAATAACGGAGCGGTTGTTACCGGCGTTAACGTTGTGAGAAACTCCGCGATAACTTCAGGCGAAATAACCGACGACGGACTTACGCTCGACAATCCGTTCTCAACCGCCTATGACGCATTGTGCGGCGTAACGGGTACGCTCAAAAAATACAGAGCGATCGTTTATAAAACCGCAAACGGTAAAATCGGCGCAGAATTCTACGTAGGCAACGCCGACGGTAATTACGTCTGTCTTTTCTCGATTGAAACCACCGACATCGAGTGGCCGAGCGGAAACGTTTACGCCCACGTTATTTGCGGCGGAAGTTTTGCTCCCACGGTGAAGAAACACGGCGTTGAAAACCTTACCGTCAAAGCGGAAAAAATCGCAAGGCTCAACCTTACGGCGGAAATCGAAATCGATACGGCGGTGGATACGGCTCAACTCGGCGATATGGAACTTCTCGTGGGCAAAAAGGCAACCACGGTTGAAGAAGCGAGAGCGGGCGCGGGACTTATAATCACTGCGGGCAATTCCATAACTTTCGCTAAAAATTACAACCCCGCCAACGAAGGCGAAGCGGCTCTGGCGAGAAGAGGCTCTTTCGCGGTCGTTAAAAACCCGGGAGTTCTTATGAACGGAACGATCGATACGAAAACCTTCGGTAAAGACGTAAACTACGAAGCGTGGGCGATTTATCCGTTCTCTACGGCGTATAACGCTTTGTGGGGCGCGGAAGCGGCGAGCAGAACTTATAAAATAGACGTGACGACGGACACGCTCGGATATATCGTAATATCCGTTTCCGTAAAGAACGCCGGAGGAGAATACGTCCATATGTTCACGGCGACTTCTCTCGATTTCAAGGCGGCGGAGGGCGACACGCTCAATATCGTCGTAAACGGCGGGCTTTCCACGGAAGGGCTGTTCAAAAATTATAACCTGACCGACAACACGGTTTCGGCATAAATTTAAGATTTTCGCGGCGGCGGAATTTTTCCGCCGCCGCGAAGAAAACTGAAAAAACGGAGGAACAATGAACAAATTTTCAAAAGCGATAGCCGCTGCATTATGTTTGTTTCTTGGCGCGACGATCGGCTCGGGCGCGGTGAAATCGGCAAGAAACGCTTTCGCGGCGGATGACGAAACGGCAACGAGATACAGGCTCGAATTCAGAAACGTAGTGTCCAACAAGATAGACAACGTTTCATACGACGTGGCATTTTCCGTCGGAAAAAATTCCGGCGGAGCGTTTTTCTGTAACGAAACTTCGTCGCCTAACGACATAGTTATGGAAGCGAAAACCAATTCTACTTCCGCAAACGTGAAAACGGGCTTTTACGGACTTTCGAGATTTAAGGACAAGAATCTCGACAGCCACGTTTACAGTCAGGACACGGCGGCTTTTTATATGATAGGAAATGACGGGGCGACCGCGAATATTTTTGAAAAAGGGAAAAAGACAACGGTGAAATACGAGGTCGGCAAAGGCCCGACGATAACCGTTGACGACGTGGAAAAATCCTCGGGCGAACATATCGACGGAAAGCTCACCTGGGAGCAGGCGGACGCGATAGGCTCGGGATATTTCGGTTACGCGGCAAACGGCGGAATAGGCTACAAGGCTAATCTCACCGAGTTTAAATATTACGACGACGTTACGAAGGAGGATCTCGGAATCTTCTTCTCGTCGGCATTCACGGCTACCGTCGAACGTTACGGCGACGTCGGCAAAGAAATTACCGTAACTCCCGTTCGTTTCGGCGAAACGGTTGCGGTTAATAAATTGCAGGCGGTCAATAACGACGGCGAAAAGGTGGAACTCGTTCAGCACGCCAACAATGACGGAACGATAACGTTCGAAATGCCTGCCGAAGCGGTAACGGTTTCGCCCGAACTCTCTTATCCGGGACACTATAAACTCAATATGGACGAATCTACGGTAAGTAAGCTCGATAATGTAAGCTATATCGCTTCGTTCTCGTTCTCGGACGTCGGCTGGATAGCGAGCAAAACGGCTACCGAGGGCGACATAACGCTCAGTTATACGACCGAACTCATCTCTCACGCGGTTGATTTGTTCGGCTATGTGAGAATCAAGGATATACAGGATCCGTGGGCGTACCTTGGCAACTCCTGGTTTGCTACCCGCGGCGCGGTGTTCAACAGAGTCGGCAAGGAAAGCGAACTCAAATATTCCGCCAAAACTCACGCGATTTCCGCTACGATAGACGGCGAGGAAGTGGGCTGGGGGCTTTTCCCCGGCGAAAGCGGCGGAACGATTGAGGAAATGGATCTTAAAGGCGCGGGCAAAATCGGGCTTGCATGGAACAGCGGATTTTATTCGGCGTGCCTGAGCAACCTTAAAATAATGGACGACGACATGTGGGATCTCGGGTTCGATTACACCCGCAAATCGGTCGTTTCGGAGAGTTTCATTCTCGACAGATACGCCGAGGCGAATAAGGAAGTTACCTTAAAACTCGCTTCGGGCAGCGCGAAGTTGAAAAAGTTCCGCATAACCGACGACAGCGGCAAAGTGCTCGATATTAACGTGACGGATAACGGCGACGATACCTGGTCGTTTACTATGCCGTCCTGCAACGTGAACGTCAGCGCGGTTTACTATATGTCTGAATTTTCCGATTTCTACGGCGGATATTATAACGACGAAACGGGCGCGGTTATTTCCGTCGGCGACGAATCGTTTATCACGGACGGAAACGGAAAAACTCCCGTTACGATTTCGCTCGACAACGTGGGCGGAATAACGATTAAAAACGGAAATGCCGAAACCGAAGGAACGATTGCCGGCGACGAAATAGTTTACGAAGGAAAGACTTATAAAAGGCTCAGAAGTTACGTCGTAACGTTCGAGCTCAACGGCGGCGAAGGCGTCGCTTCCAGTCAGCGCATAAATTCCGGCAACTATCGCGCCGTAAAACCCGAAGACCCGATAAAAGAGGGGTATGTATTCGAGGGATGGACGACCGAGGACGGAACGATGTTCGATTTCGATAAAACCGTAACGAAGAGCGTCGTTTTATACGCGAAGTGGAGATCGACGAGCGGCGGGGATAACACCTCCGCGTCGGACGGTTCCGATTCATCGGCGAGCGGCGGAAAAACCGGCTGTAAAGGTTCTGTCGGCGCGGTCGGGGTTTCGGTTCTGGTAGCGGCAGCGGCTGTGGTTGTTTTAGGCAAGAAAAAGTCGAGAGGCGAGTGATGAACGCTAAAAAACCTTACAATTGGAAGCGGACGATTTTCATAGCGAGTTTCGTTATCGTTCCGCTCACGCACTTCCTCGTGTTTTACGTTTACGTCAACTTCAATTCGTTTTTTATGGCGTTTCAGGAGCGTGTGAACGGCAAAACCGTGTGGACGTTCAATACGATGAAAAGAGTTTTCGAGCGACTATTCCCCTTAGACGACGAAATGAAAGAGATTTTCAAAAATACCTTTCTCACGTTCGGAATAAACTTCGTGATGTATTTCATAGGGATATTTGTTTCTTACTTTTTGTATAAGAAGATATTCCTTCATTCGGCGTTCCGCGTGCTGTTCTTTCTGCCGTCTATCCTTCCCGGGGTTATGCTTTGTAACGTCTATATGGAACTTATCGGCGTAAACGGCGCGCTTGCGGCGTGGGTGGCGAAAATATCGGGGCTTGCCGAGCCGCCCGAGTTTCTGGCGAGTCCGAAATACGCGAACGCCGCCGTACTTATAAACATGGTCTGGCTCACGTTCCCCGGTAATCTGCTCATCTGGGGCGGAACGTTCTCGAGAATATCGGATTCCGTTCTGGAGGCGGCGAAACTGGACGGCGTGAACTGGCTTCAGGAAGCGTTCAAAATCATCATACCGATGGTGTGGCCTACGTTTTCGCTTCTGCTTGTTATGATGTTTGCCGGAATATTCGCTTCTTCAGGGCAGGTATTCCTGCTCACGGGCGGAAATTACGGCACGCAGACCCTGTCGTCATGGATGTATATTCAGGTTTACGCTACGACCATAGATCCGAGGTCGAACCTGTTCAACTTTATGTCGGCGTTGGGGCTTGTCATCACGGCGGTTTCGTCGGTCATAGCGATTTCGCTCAGAAAAATATCGAGCAAGGCTTTCGAGGGGGTGGAATATTGATGAACGATATTATGACGCCCAAAAAGCGTATACTCGAAAAAAGGGCTAAGTCCGAAAGGGTTTTATATGCGATAATATTTATTCTTTTCGCCGCGATAGCCGCCTCCTATCTTTACGTTTTGTTCTGGTGCTTCATGTCGGGGGCGAAAACGCACAACGAAGTCGTTTTAACGCCGTTCGCGTTGCCGGAAAAGTGGTATTTTTCGCACTATATCGAGGTTTTCAGCGTTATGAACGTCAACGGCAGCGGTTTTTTCACGATGTTTTTGAACAGCGTGTACTTCTCCGTTCTCGGCGGTTTTTTAACCACGATGTCGAGCATGATCTTGGCTTATGTCACGGCAAAATATAAGTTCCGCGGCAGCGGATTCTTCTTCACCGCTTCGCTTATTATGATTCTGCTCCCGATTTACGGTCAGGGCGGAAGTATGTATCTGCTTTTGAAAAATCTCAGATTTTTAAACAGCAGACTTATGATCTTTTCGAGCCTCGGCGGAATGGGAATGAACTATATGTATTTCCACGCGTTTTTCCAAAATTTGTCATGGAGTTACGCGGAAGCGGCTCAACTCGACGGCGCGAGTGATTACGGCATATTTTTCAGGGTAATGTTGCCGCTCGCTCTCCCGATGTTCGGAGCGATTTTCCTTATGGTATGGCTTGCGGAATGGAACAATTACGGCAGCGCGCTTTTATATCTGCCGCAATTGCCCACCCTTGCCGTCGGTATGTATCTTTTCAGAGATAACATGTATCAGTTCGCGAGAACGGATATGCTTTGGGCGGGAAGTTTTCTTATTTCCCTGCCCCCGCTTATCATATTTATATTTTTCAGCAATACGCTGATGAGCAATATTTCACTCGGAGGTATAAAAGAATAACTATGAAAATACGCAAACAAATTTTAAAAGGAGCCGTTGCGGCGGCGGTAGGCGTTTCGTGTCTTTTCGGCGCGGCTTCGTGCGGCGGCGGCAACACCGAATCGACCAACTCGAACTCGAAAACCGACCTTGAAATCAGATACTGGCAGTCGGGTTACGGCGTGGAGTATATGAATAAGATAATCGCCGATTTCAAAACGAAATATCCGCAGTATAACGTTATGTTCACGCCCGAGCCTTTGCAGCAGGTCGTTTCTCAGACTATGGAAGCGGGCAAGGACGACACCGTGGACATTTATCTCAATTCGCTCGATAACCTTATAAAATACGAGGATATGTTCGAGCCGTTAAACGACGTTTACGAAACCACCGTCGAGGGCGAAAGCAAGAAAATAGGCGACAAATTTCAGGATCTGGTGAAAGACGGTTATAAACGCGAGGACGGAAATTACTACTGCATGAGTTACGCCGGCTCGCCCGTGGGAATAATGTATAACGCCGATATTATAGACGGCGTGAATTATACCGTTCCGAATACGTCCGACGAACTCCGCAATCTCTCGGTGGAACTTTCCAACGTTACGGGAGAAACGTGGACGAAGGCGTGGGTGCATTTCCAGGACGGCTCCGTGGGCTATTATAACGCGTTGTTAAAAACGTGGCAGGCTCAGTATTCGGGTATCGATTACTACAAGAACAACTGGCTCACGCTCACCGACGAGGACGGTAACTCGCCATCCAAAGCGGCTTACACGTCCGAAACGGACGGCAGAAAGCAGGCGCTTTACGCGCTCGGTAACTGCGTCAATCCGTCTACGGTTCTTACCGGAAGCAATACCAAAAAATTCACCGAAATGCAGACTTTCTTCATTGCCGGCAAAGCCGCGATGATGGTAAACGGTCCGTGGATTCAGAACGAAATGAAGCAGAGCGGCGGTAAGAATTTCAACTGTCGCCTCATGAAAACCCCCGTTATAAGTTCGATAATCGATGTTTTGCCCGATAAGAGCGTTAAAGACGACGCCGAACTTTCGGCTCTCATAACCGCAATCGACGCTTATCAGGACGGAGAAGCGGAAGTCGCTCTCACCGGCAACGGATATTCGGTTACGCAAAGCGACTGGGACAGAGTTGCCGAAGCGAGAAAGTATAATTTCCACAACGGAGTGGATCACGCGGCGGTAATCAACAAATATTCCACGGCAAAAGAAGCCGCGAAAGACTTTTTGAGATATTACTTCTCCGACGAGGGCATGGCGACGTTCGCGAACATAGTTCATCAGACGCCTTCGGCTACGATTCTCGACGAGAGCAAAGTGAAGATAGATTCCGAATGGACGGATTTCGAAAAAGAAACGTTTAACGGTTCTACGAAAAATCTTATCATGATCAACGACGGCGGTATCACGAGATCGGCGGTGTTCCGTTCCAACGGACTCAGCGCTTACGCCAATCTTGCGATTGTTTCGAGCATTTCCGCGTCCGACGCCTCGGTTCTCAAAACTCCCGAAGCGCTCTGGAACGAAATGATTTCGAAAACCGACAAGAACTGGAAAAACTGGCTCGCAAACGCGGGAATAAGCATATAAAAAGGTGTTCGGTATGATAGGGAAAAAACATAAATCGGCAAAGAAAGCGGTGTGTTTCGCGATCGCTCTTGCGTTCACGCTCGTTCTCTGCGCGATAAATCCGATTAAATCCTACGCGGGGACTTTTGAAGTCCTCGTCGCGGCGGATTCGTCCATAAAAAACGGCATAGCGACGAACGTCTGGGTTAACGACGGAAACGTGAAGAGCGAAGGCGGCGCAGCCGTCTGGGACGACGACGTATCCGAAAACGGAAGGATAGTCGCGATGACGAAAGTGAAAGACGTTTCCGCGGACGGCGTAGGCAAAAGTCTCGTATCCGAGTATACTTTTTCGCTCGGCGAAGCCGAAAGCGGCGCGAAATTTGTTTTCGCGTTCGGGCTTTCAAGGCTTTCTTCGCCTGTTTTCGGTGACGGAACTTCGGCGGTGTATTTCGTAAAGAACGGAAACGGTTACGCTGCCGGCGTTTCTAAATTTGAAAACGGAAAGGAAACGAAAGTAGTTTCGTCCAAAAACATTGCGGGGATGACGGCAGGAAAAAACGTCACGCTTACGATAAACGTTACTGACGGCGCGTTCGCCGTTTATACGAGGACGGAAAGCGGTACGCTCACCACGATTTGCACGGCTAAAACGAAAGGCAGCGAAGTGAACGCCGCAGGATATCTTTGCATTGCGCGCTCGGGGAAAATAAACGCAAAACTTTCGGGGCTTAATATCAAAGCTTACGAATATCTAAACGCGACGACGCCCGCGCAGGATATCGCATATGAAACCTTTTCGGGTGGGCATTATAACGGGAACGTCTGGTTCTCTCATGCTGGCAGAGCGGAAAACGGCGGAGTGTTTGTCGAAAACGACGCGCTCGTTATGAGAAATCTCGAAAGAGGCGGTTATTTCGGAACTAAATTTCAGTATTCGAATTTCGATTTTCGGGTCGATATTCTTCACGTTCAGAGAACGACGGAAACGGACGAAAACGGCAATCTTTTATACAGAAAGGAAAGCAACGGTTATCTGGCGGTGTCTTTGGGTAATTATTCATTCAACGAAAGAGGTTTCGATATGTCCGCTGAATGCGCGTTTGCTCTTGCGGCGGACGGAACGGTGAAAAGATACGCGGACGGAAAAGCGGTTGAAACGGTTTCGCTCGAAAAATCCGGCATGGAAAATTTCTGGGCGGCGGAACACGAAGGCAAAGTCGTCAACGTTAAAGTCGTTTCAAAGGACGGAATTTGCACGGTTTATTGCAGATTCGACGGAATCGGTCAGTATATTCCCGTGATAAAGTACGTTTCCGAAACCACGCCTTACGGCTACGTGAAGATTATGGCGAAAGACGTTTCGAACGTGATCATCGATAACGTCGAAATCGAAAATACGGACGCGAACGCCGTTCTTACGATTGAAAACGACAAGCCTAACGGACTTGACGGCGCGGTCGATTACGACTATTCCGACGGTTGGTCCGACGAGGACTTGTTGCCTTGGGCAAAGCGGAACGGAGGTCGAAGATGATAAACGTTAAAAAAACGATAGCGATAGCCCTTGCGGCTTTTATAACCGTCGCGACTTGTTCGTGCGGGGAAAACAACAAACATCAAAACGATAATATGGAAAAACTTATTGAAGGCAAATACAAAGTAACAGAAAAAGGCGAGCCGCTCGGATATTCTTCGTTTACGTTCGATTATCTCGGCGGAGAAACGGTCATGCCGATAGGCGGCTACTGGGGCCCTTATATCAGCGAACTCGGAAGCACGGTGGACGGATATAAAATCCCCGACCTCATTTCCGATGAAATCTATTCCGCAATAGCGGAAGCGGGCGTAAACATGATAGTTCGTTCGCAGGAAACCGCTTCGTTCACCGATTCGGCAACGGTTGAAAAAACGCTTGAACTCGCAGACAAATACGGAATAGGCGTGTTTACTCCCGCCGCTCCCGTAGACGCGCTTGCGGGCAGAGGAACAACCTATAAAAAGGGCGATGAATATCCGTTTTCGATGACGGATTACGCCGCGCTTATAAGAAAACTTGCCGCATATGATTCTTTCCTCGGGGTTTCGGTAACGGACGAGCCGTTATGGAGCCAGATGGACGGACTTGAAGAAGCGTTCAGATTATTCGAAAAGCTCGGTTATGGCGACAAATATGCGTCTTATACCAACGTCCTGCCCTGGACGAATACGACTAACGGTTTTGCGGGCAACAAAAATAAGGGCGTGGACGAATATTTCGACATTTTGTATAATGAGGTAAAAATTCCTTATCTGTCGTCTACCGGTTACTATTATACGCAGAAAAATACCCCCGACGCGCAACTTGCGAATATGTTCGTCGCGCTTTCCAATATGAGAAAATGCGCGATAAAATACAACGTTCCGCTCTGGAGGATGTTACAGGCAGGCGGTCAGTGGAACGATTCGATGGACGAAGTGGATTCCGTCGATCCGTATCCGAACGAAGGCGAGTTTTTGTTCGACGTGAACGTTGCTCTTGCTTACGGTTGCAAGGCGATACAGTATTTCCCGCTCGTTCAGCCATATTTCTTCGCTTTTGAAACGGGCGGAAAACTCGATTTCAAGCGCAACGGACTTATTTCCGCGGCAGGCAAGAAAACGGAGTGGTGGTATTACGCGAAAAAGGCAAACGAACAGATAAAGGCGATCGATCATATCCTTATGAAATCGGCGAGCGTAGGGCTTATCGCTCACGGAGAAAACGCGAGTTCTCTTTCGAGAAGTTACGACGAATCGAGAACGGAGTTCTTCAAAGGAGAAAAGTTCCGTCAGCTCACGAACGTTACGGGCGGCGACTGCTATATCGGTTGTTTCGATTATAAGGGCGGAACGGCACTGTACGTCGTAAATTACGACAGAAACAACAAGACGAAAGTTTCGCTCGGATTCGACGATTATTACGGCTACGAGATAATTCAGCGCGCGGCGACGGCGGAAGTTATGGGTAAAACGATAGACCTCACGCTGGAATGCGGCGAAGGCGTTCTTGTAGTACTCAAATAAGCGGATGGATTTAATTGTCACGTTTTCTTAATGCACGGGAAAATACGTCGATAATCGACTTATACGGGCGCTTTTATAAAAAACAACGTAATAAAATTACAAAAGCCGAGGGTTTCGTTTAAGCGAAAGCTCTCGGCTTTTGACGTTTGATTTATTAAAAAGAATTTTAGTGTCCGAAGAATTTCCGCATAAACGATAAAACGTTTAACGTGAATGGCGATGGCGTTCACAACGGTTAAAAACTTCTCGGATTCATGGATAAGTACAACGGATAAAGCCGCGAACCGACAGAAAATGTTAATGATCGTCGGGAAAACTTTCGTGGAGAGAATGAAAGCCGATTACTTTTTGTTTGCCGATCCGGATTTCAGACGGAATTCTTTCGGCTTCATGTTTGTCGATTGTTCGAAGGTGTGGGTGAAATGCGACGCGTCGAAAAAGCCGCATTCTTGAGCTATGAAGGAGATAGATTTGTCGGTGGACGAAAGCATTGCCGTTGCGTGCGAAATTCGTATTTTTTTGAGATATTCCATAGGCGAGGTGTTGAAAACCTTTTTGAAATATCTGAAGAAATTGGGCGAGGACATGTTTACTATTTTCGATAAATCGTCAACCGTGATTTTGGAAAAGTAATTTTCTTCCATATATTGCGTGGTTTTCAATATAATATAATCCGCGGCGTTGTCGCGATTTTCTCCTGCAGTCGCGTATTTTTGAGAAATCAGTTTCGCAAGCTTGCATAAAAGGCACACCGTTTTCAGTTCGAACATAACGCCGTCGTCCTTCGACCTTTCCTTATCTATCGCGATAAGCTCTTCGAAATCGTCCACAAAATCGCTCAGAAGTTCCTTCGGAATGTTCATATTGAGCGACAAATTGTTAAACGCCTGACGAATTTGCGGTTCGACCTCGAACAGAATTTTTATCCCCGGGTATTTGCTCAGCTGATTTTTATAGGTGGTTAATATATCGTTGCTTATCAGAAGGTGAAACAGCTTCGGATCCTTGTTTTCGGGTGCCCAGTAGCCGTGCTCGGCGTAGGGCGGGATCATAAACACGTCGCCCTCTTTGGCGGGATGGCTTCTGTTGTTGAAATAATGCCGACATTCGCCTTTCGTGACGATGTTAAGCTCGTAAAAGCTGTGGGCGTGCATTAAAATAGGGTACGAGCGGTTGTGGTAATATGCAAACCCCTGTGAAAATGCGGACGCGTCGTTCAACGTGTAAAACGGGTTCTTATGCCTTTCGAGAAATTTAGGATAATTAGATGTCATAGTCGATTATTGATAGTATTTTACAAAAAAATGAAATTATTATACAATTATTATATCGCAAGGTGATTTATAATGCAAGTAAATCGGATGTATAAGTCTGAAAATTCATAATGAAAAAATCGTTAAGGGTGCACCCTTCTTTTCGTCAGAGACGAAAAGGAACTTTTAACGGAAAAAATATCGAAAAATATGGAGGAAAAGTTATGAAAATCAAATCACTCATTTTCGCTTTGATTTTATGCCTCGCAACGGTGTTTGCCATGACGGCGTGTACCGAAGGCGCAGGCGATAACAGTCAGAGCGGCGTAACGTCGGGGAGCGAAAGCGAAAAAGAATCTCCGATTGCACACGAACACGTTTACACGGCAGTGGAAGGAACTTCTTCAACGTGCGTTAAGGCGGGGGTAAAAAGCCACTATAAATGCGGCGAATGCGGAAAACTGTTCGTTAAAAACGGCGAGACTTACGCCGAAGTCGAAGAAAAAGACCTTGCGTTGCCGCTTGCGGCTCATTCGTTCAACGGTATAACCGTAAAAACGAATCCCGCGAAAACCGTTTACACCGCGTTCGAGCAATTCGACCTTGCGGGGATAAAAGTCGTTAAAACTTGTTCCGTAGCGGGCTGTGAAGGCGAAGATGCAAAAGACAGCGAAATCACGTTCGCTTACGAAAAAGACGGGGCAGACAAGCTCACCGCGGATATGACGAAAGTTGTAGTTAAAGCGGCTGGATTTGAAGCCGACCTTGCGATAACGATTAATAAAATCATTGTAAAACTGCCCGTTATCGAAAGTAAGGAATATACGGGCGCGGCTCAGACCGCGGTTGTTCCCGAAAGCGAGCTTTACACCGTTACCGAAAACAACGGCGGAACGGAAATCGGCAAATATGACGTTAAGCTTACCCTTAAAGACGCTGTAAACTACGCGTTCGAAGGCGTTGAAGGGGCTGTGGCGACGGTTGAATTCGAAATCACTAAAACCGCTAACGAAGTAACGATGCCCGAAAGTATCGCGGACATAACCTGTCTCGGCGAGCCGACGGTCGGAGCGACGGCTAAGGAAAACGCGACTATAACTTACGTTTATGCAAGCGAAGAGAACGGCGAATACGGCGCGAAACCCGAAGGCGGCTTCGTTGCGGGAACTTATTACGTTAAGGCGATCGCGGCAGAGACGGACAATTACAAGGAAACCGTTTCCGCTCCGAAGAGCTTTGTCGTAAAACACGCTCTTGCAAGCTGGAACACCGAGGGTGAGGACGTCGATACGGGTGTTTGCGCGTGCGGCGCGGCGCTTAACGATATCACATTCGCAAAAACCGTTACGGACGACGTTCAGGACGTTATCCTTTCCGACGAAACCATAGCTATAACGCTCGGCGGAGTTTCCGCTTATAAAGCGGTTAAGAGCATTAAATACGGCGAACTCGATTTAGGAAATAATGTCGCGGCTCTTACAATTCCCGAAGGAATGAACGACGCCGTTCACGGCGCGCAGACTCTCACCGTTATCGTTACCGATAATTACGATCTCGACCATACGGTAATCGTTCCTGTAACGCTCATAACGAAGAGCATTACGACTTACGACGAGCTTACTGCTTGCGTGGCGTACAAAGCGGAAAGAGGAACGACCGCAGAAGGCGAAGATAAATACAACGAAGGCAAATACTTCATACTTGCAAACGACATTTCCGTTTCGGGTTCGTACAGCGCGTCCGGAATACAGTGGGCGAACGCGGGCAGAGGCTTCGCGGGTACGCTTGACGGAAGAGGTCACAGCCTTATCGGCGGAAATATGTGGGGCGGCGGATTGTTCGGTTCGATTGCGGGCGGAACGGTTAAAAACGTAAAGTTTGAAAAGATTAACGCCGTAGGAGCGAACAGAACGCTTATCGCTGGAACTTTGTTTGATGCAACGCTTGAAAACGTAGAAATTTATATCGTAGATAAAAAGGCAATTTCGGGCGGTTCGTTCTTCGGAATCCTCGCTTCTCACCCCGTTGCGAACGTAACCCTTACAAACGTCAAAATCGACGCGACGGGTTCGTCCTTCCCCTGGATAATCGGTCATCACAGCGTTAATGCCGACCCCGCAAGATATCACTTCACGAACGTTGAAATAATCGCCGATTCGGTTGATTGTTTCACTTCCGGTAACGCAGGTAAACTTTACCTCGACGAGATACCGGGGATTAGTTTCAAACTTAACGGAAACGTTGACGCAACCGATAAAATCGATCCCAAGCAGTTCGGAGATACTTATGAATACTCATATGTGTTCGAAGATCCGTGGACGAGGTACACGGCGTTGAAGTCGGTAACGGTAAGCGACGTGGATATAACCGATACGGCTTCGCTTCTTACCAACACGCTTGTTTTCGAAGATCTTACCGATTATATCAGAGAAGATATGTTCAACAAAACGCTTCCGTTCGTCGTTGAATTCGACGCAGGCGAAGGCAACAGCGTTAAAGTTACTCTTAATATAGCCATTCTCGACAGAAACGAAAAGGTTGAACTTACAACCCGTCAGGACGTTATATTGAAAGACGTTTCGGGCGAGTATACAACGTTTACCCCCGATCTCGGTTCGGATCTCGAAGGCTGCACGATAACGGGCGCACTCTTCAACGAAGAAGCTCTTACCGTTACGGACGGAGCGATCGAGCTATCCGACACGATGATAAACGACGTTCACGGCGAACATACTTTAACCGTTTTCGCTACTAAAGGCAACACCGATTACAATATTACCGCTCCCATAACAATCGTAACCGAAAGCGTTTCCACAATCGAAAGACTTAAAGAAGTTGTCGGATATACAGACGCGATGACGGGCAAGGTTTGCGAGGGTAAATATTATATCCTGGCGAACGACATCACTCACAGCACGGCTTACAGCGGTATGAAGAACAACGCGGCTATCGGAAACGGCTTTGCGGGAACGTTGGACGGAAGAGAACATTCGCTTATCGGCGGAAACTTCTACGGCGGCGGTTTGTTCGGCTCAATCGAGGGCGGAACGGTCAAAAATCTTAAGTTCTCGGGCGTAAACCCCGTCGGAGCGAACAGAACGCTTCTTGCAAGCACCGTTTACAACGCAACGCTCGAAAATATCGAAATCAAAACGTATAAAGCCGAAATCAGCGATCCCGGATATTATTTCGGAGTTATCGCAAGCCACAGAATCGCGAATATTAAAATGAAAGACGTGACCATAGATATGACGGGTTCTACTCTTCCGTGGATATTCGGAAAGGGCTGGGATAATGCTAAGGCAAGCAACTATGTTTGCGAAAACGTCGAAATCAAGGTTAAATCTTTGAACTGCCTTGCGGCTAACTCCAATTCGGACGGCGCGCTTCTGGCAAACGACGGAGTTTCGGGTCTTACCGTTACCATAGCTGAATAAACACGTTATTATAGCGGAATAAGAAATTGTAGCGGCATAACACAATTTTAAATTTACGGGCGGAAGCGGTTGCCGCTTTCGCCCGAAGGTAACTTATAAAATAAAAATTTAAACAAAAAAAGGAAGTAAAAATCAATGAAGAAAAACAAATCGAAATTTTTGGCATTAGGTCTTGCTGCGGCTCTTACCTTAGGTATCACCGCAGGTTGCGGCAACGGCGACATCGGTAAAGAAAGCACCGGCGGCAATAGCGCGGGCGGCGGTAACGACAGCTCGAAGGTAACGCAGATATCCTTCCGTCAGTGGGGCGGAACGGCTTCTTCTACGGATTGGCTTCAGAGCGCGATCGATCGTTTCGCCAAGCTTAAAGAAAACGAATCGTATGAGGACGGCAAAAAAGGTATAAAAATCGAAGCTTCCACGAATAAGGATTCCGATTATACCAGCAGTATTCCCGATTACGATATTCTTATCGACGAAAACTCCGCGAATATCTACGATATGCAGACTCGCGGTTACCTTGCCGATATCAACGACCTTGTCAAAGGTATGGAAAGCAAAATCGAGCCTCAGCTTTTGCCGAGACTTAAAGGTGCAGACGGTAAATATTACGGACTTCCGCATTATTCTTACAACGTAAGCATTTCCTATAATGCCGATCTTTTTGAAAGCGAAAAGCTTTATATTGCGGCTCCGGGCGAGGAGGGCGTACCCTACAAGAGTTCGCTTCTTCCCGATTCTTCCGCGGGCGTAAATTTTATATTTAACGATCAGACCAAAAAATCGTGCGGACCGGACGGCGTATACAACACTTACGACGACGGACTTCCGTCCTCTTTGGAAGAATTTATCGTTCTTTGCGACTTTATCAAGAACAGAAAGAACATCAACCCGTTCGCAATGTGCGATCTTTCGGGCGGTGCGAACTATGCGTTCATGCTTATCGAATCTTTGTGGTCGGGGCTTGCAGGAACGGGCGCTATGAAAGCGACTACTTGTAACTTCACGGACGCTGAAGTTGAAGTCGTTAAAGACGGCGCGCTTTCTTATGACGGAACATTCCTCAACACGGGAATCAAAGTTCCTCAGACCGAAACGGTTGTTTTAAACGACGATAACGGATATAAAATGTATGATATGTCCGCTCGTTATTACGCGCTTTCTTTCCTTGAACTTGCTAAGAATCAGGGTTGGTTCAAGAATGAAAATATGACGAACACCAAGGCTCAGGAGTATTTTGTTTTCGGAAGTTACAATATCGACGATAACGACAGATGCGCTATGCTCGTAGATTCTACGTATTGGTACGGCGAGGCGGCAAGCGGCGAAACTCTCGACAGCTATAAGTCGTTGTCGGGCGGAAAAGAAGCTAACGTAAGCATAATGCCTATGCCCGTACAGCTCACCGGTCAGGTTACCGAAGGAAACGGCAAAAAACCGACGATTATCGACCAGAGCGCGACTCTTTTCGTAAATAAGCGCGTTGAGAAAAACGAAGGTCAGTTCAAAGCGGTTAAGGAATTTATCGAATTCTTGTACACCGACGCAGAACTTAAAGCGTTCACCGAAACCAGTAAGCTTACGATGAACATGAAATATTCTTACGACGAAAGCAAGCTCGGCAAATTCTATTCCGGCGTTGCAGCCGTAGAAAAAGCTGCGGGAGATAAGGTTTATGCCGCTTCCGACAATCCCAGATACGCAAAGAACCGTTCTTCGTTCTCGCTCATCTGGGGCGGTAAGCTTAACTATTTCGGAACTTATCATAACGGCTCGTATGCGGCTTTGATGGACAAAAAGACCGCTGCGGATATTTTTGAAACCACCAGAAGAGCAAAGGTTGCAGACTGGGATTCTTTGAAATAAAAAACAAATGACAGATAAACTCGAAACTAAAAAACCGTTATTCGGATTAACCAAAGGAAGGCGCAAAAAGCTGTGGTTTTACCTGGCTTTTATCGCCTTCCCGGTGATTCACTATCTGGTTTTTTACGTATATATCAACTTTAACTCGTTCCTTCTTGCGTTCAGGGATTATTACATTGACGAAGCCGTATACAAACTGCATTTCAGATCTGCGGGTTTTAAAAATTTTGCCGCAGGCTGGCAGATTCTCGTTTCCAACGGGAAGATTATATGGAATTCGATCTTAATGCTTGCGGTGCAGCTTTTGGGGATAACGCCCGTTGCGCTTTTGTTTTCGTTTTATATCTACAAAAGGCGAGCGGGAACGGAGTTTTTCAGGGTGATGCTCTTTTTGCCGTCGGTTTTGTCGGCGGTAGTGTTCGGTATTTTGTATAAGTACATAGCCGACGACGTTTTACCGATGGTGCAGACAAAGGTTTTTCATGTTAAGGACGCCGCGTCGTTCCTCTCCACCGATAAAACGAGGATGTGGGCGGTAATTTTCTTCAACGTGCTTATCGGCTTCGGCGTGAGCGTGCTTACCTATTCGGGAACGATGAGCGGAATAAACGTTTCGCTTATAGAGTCCGCCGAACTTGACGGTTGCAGTCCCATAAAAGAGTTTGTTCACATAGTGATACCGATGATCTGGCCGACGATCGTGACGTTGATGATCGTTTCTTTTTCGAGAGTGTTCACCGAGCAATGGCAGGTATACACTCTTTTAGAAAGAAACCCGGCCAATGCGGAAAATCTCGGATATTTTCTTTATACGCGCGCCCTGGACGGAAATTTTACGATTTCCAAAGATCTGACCAACACCATATCGTATTCGGTAATGTCGGCGATAGGCTTGATTTTAACGGCGATAATTTTGCCGCTTACGCTTATCATGCGCTGGGCGCTCAATAAATTCGGTCCCAAAGCCGATTAAAGGAGGATTTATGACGAAAAAAAGCAAAATCGGAAAACGCGAGAAAAAATCGGTCAGTCCGTTGTTTATCGCGCTCGGCATAGTCCTCATCGTCTATTCGCTTATTATGATTTTGATGCTTGTATGGGGGGTGAATACCTCGCTTAAACATCACCGAGATTATAATAACCGACATAATTATCTGGGCTTGCCGTTTTTAGGCGAAGGATTCGGAAACAGCAGAGAAGAGTTTTTTCATTTAAAAAACTATAAGCTCGTTATCGAGAACTTCAAATATAAGAATCCTATCAAGTATTTCAGAGGCGACGTTTCCGTGTCCCGCACGACCAAAACAATGTTCGGCGTGATTATGGGGGCGCAGACTGCCGCCGATCTGGAATTCGAGTATTTCCCCGATCTTCTGGTAAACACGCTCGTTTACGTCGGCGGATGCGCGTTAGTCGCGTCGTTCGTTCCGGCAATAACTGCGTATCTTACGGCGAAATACGATTTTAAACTAAGCGGCATAATATTCGTTTTATACACGCTTATGATGTGTATGCCGATTGTCGGCAATCAGCCGTCGCAACTGGCGTTTTTCAAAAACACGGGGATGTACGACACGATGTTCGGCATCATCCTGCAATGGGCGAGCGGCGCGGGAATGTATTATTTCGTTTACTACGCATACTTTAAAGGCGTACCCGAAACATACAGAGAAGCGGCGAGTATAGACGGCGCGAGCGAAACGAGAATAATGTTCTCGATTTATTTCCCGCTTGCGATAAAGATGATTCTCACCGTATTTCTGATATTGTTCGTTTCGCTCTGGAACGACTATCAGAATCCGCTTCTTTTCCTTCCGACTCAGCCGACATTGGCTACCGCCGTTTATTATATGACCCATATGCCGAGTGGTAATCCGAGTGCGGACATATTTTCGGAAGCGCCCGCAAAAATGGCGGCGAGCATGGTGCTTGCGCTGCCTATACTCGTACTCTTTATTCTTACGAAAAACAAGCTGATGGGAGATATATCTCTCGGCGGAATAAAAGAATAATCTCTTAAGAGGTAATGATGAAAAAATCGACAAAAAAGAAACTACTTATAAGTATGGCTGGGGTTTTGGCGACCTTCGCTATCGCAGGAGCGGGGATAACCTTAGGGAAAACCGTTTTTGCGGACGAAGCAACGATTTCGTTCAATGAAATCGAGACGGTTTATTCGCTCGGCGACAAACTCGAAGTTCCGTCAAGCGCTTCCGTGAAATACAACGACGTGTTATATTCTGCGGAAAAGTGTTATCTCGTCCGTCCCGACGGGGGCGCGCTTTCGGGAAGAGAGTTTTCCCTCGATAAGGTGGGAGAATACACTCTCGTTTTAGAAGCGACAGCAGACGGAAAGAAAATTTCCGCTTCAAAAAACTTTAAGGTATTAAAAGAGTATTATACCGTAAGCAACGATTCTTCCACCGTTTATTACGGCGAACTTAACGACACCTATAAAAGAAAGGGTATGAACACGGGCGTTGTTGCCGAACTCACAGAGGGCGCGACGCTTACCATAGCTGAGCCGCTCAACGTTTATGCGGCCAAAAAGGTGGACTTGTTCACGTTCAACCTTGTGAGAATGGATACCGCCGTAAATTATCTGAGTATTCGTCTTACGGACTGCTACAATCCCGATATCGAAATCGACATACAGTACTGGAAGAGATACTATATGGAAACCTATATGAAAGCAGGTCCAAAGGGCGGCGGTCTCGTAGGTCTTTCCACAAACGATAACGGTCAGTATTCGATTGGCGGAGTCAACTATTCGAGAGGTATTTTCGGAACGGGTACAAGAGGTAACAGACCCATGAACGGCAACTACAATAATATCACGTTGTCGTTTGAAAATCTCGAGGACGGTAAGATAAGAATCTGGACCAACACTCCCGAGCACGAATCCAACCCGAACGGAGACGACAGACTTGTAACCGAAATAAACAACGACAAGCTCTATAACACCGTTTTCCCCGGCTTCACTACGGGCGAAGTTATCCTTTCGATAACCGCTACCGGTTTCAACAACGTTAAAACCGCAAGGGTAGAGATAGGAAACATTCAGGGAAGAAAGAACGAACAGCTCGATAAGTTCGGCACTTATAGCGACACGATCGCTCCCGACATAAAAGTTTCCGCAAGCGAAACGGACAATAAAATACTGGCTGGCGTGGAGGCTAAAATTCCCGAGGCGATCGCTTACGACGCAAGCGGAATAAAAGGCGACGTCGATTACACCGTATGGTACAATTACAATGATCCCAACTCGAAAAAAGCCGTAACGGTCAAAAACGGCAAGTTCCTTGCGAAAGAAATGGGAACTTATACCGTCGAATACCGCGCGACCGACGTTTACGGTAACGTCGCTACGAAGTTGTTCGACCTGGTTGCGTTTAAAAAGGCAACCGAAGGAATTTCCCTTACGCTGAACAATAAGCCGACGGAAGCCGAGGTAGGTTCTTCGGTAAACTTAGCGGGTTATTCGGTAAATTCCGTTTGTAAGAATCATAACGTCAAAGTTATGGCGACAACTCCGAGCGGAAAAACAATCGATATAACTTCTTCGGCTCAGTCCTATAATCTCGACGAAGTCGGAGATTACACGGTCAAATATTTGTATTCCGACGCTTATTACGACGGCGAATACGACATTACGTTCAAATCCGTCGCAAGCGATAAAGCCGTCTTTGAAAAGAGAACTATTTCCGTTCCCGAATATTTCATAGAAGGAGCGAGCTATTCCGTAGAAGACGTAAAGGCTTATATTTATAACGGCAGCAAGAAAGAAGCCGCCGAACTTCAGGCTTACGTAAGTTATGACGGCGGAGCGTATAAGGAAATTCCGCAGGACGGTTTCAACGTAGAAAAAGCGGCAACGATAAAGCTTAAACTTGCGGCTAAGGACAACGAAAGCGTTTATATCGAAAGCGACGAAGCAAAAATCGTGAACGTGGGCTACGGCACGACGAAACTCGACGTTGCAAAATATTTCGTCGGCGACTTTACCGGCGAAGCAAAGAGCGATTACACGACGTTCACCGCCGCTAAAAACGGCGACGCTTCGATGAAATTCGTAAATGCGCTTCTCGCATCGAGATTCTCGTTATCGTTCTTTATAAGTTCGGACGAAATGCTCGGCGGCGTGGATTTTATCCTTACCGATTACTACGACAGAACAAAAACCGCCGTTATTTCTCTTGAAGACGGCGAAGGTTCGGCAAGCACCGTTGCCGTGAACGGAGCAAGCTCCGCGATAGTATCCTCCTGGAAAGGAAAGAGATTCGTCGTTTCTTATGACGGTTCGTCCGTCAATTTCGACGGTTCTCCTGCCGGCGCGGATTTCGGCTTTACGTCCGATCTTTGCCTTTTAACCGTTCGTTTCCGCTCGGTTAAAAAAGGACTTGCGTTCAACCTTTCGGCTCTTTGCAATCAGCCGTTCGGCGCGCAGGTAACGGACGACGTGAGACCTATGATTTCCGCAAAGCTTCCAAACATCGTTATGGCGGTCGGCGACGAATACGTGACGGATATTCCTCGTTTTGCGGACGTTTTGTCTCCCTCCTCGCAAAAATGCGAGATAACGGTGAATATCACCGAGTCGGGCAGCAACAACGTAAAGCAATTCGAAGATATAACGGGCAGAACCATGGCAAATCTTCCCGCAGACGTGAATTACACGATTAAATTCACGAAATTCGGATGCTATACGTTCACTTATTCGTTTACGGACGGTTCGGGCAAAAAAGGTAACCTTCAGCAGCTCGTTTACGTTTACGACCTCGTTGCTCCCACAATAAGATTCAAAAACGCACCGACTTCCGTTATTGGCGTGAGCGTAGGCAAGGAAATAACTCCGCTCGAAGTCGTTGCGGAAGATAACGTTTCGAGCTACGAAAAGCTTACGTTCTGGACGATAGTTTACGATGAAAGAGGAAGATTTATTTCCGCAACGAAAGGCAACTTCGTTCTTAAAGAAAAGGGCAAATACACCATTTACATTCATTGCAAAGACGAAAGCGGCAACTCGTCGAGCGTTAAATACGAAGTTTATGCGGGGTGAGTAACGATATGAAAAAAATATTAAGTATATTATTGGTTCTTGCGATTTTCGTTTCCCTGGCGGCTTGCAGCAACAATAACGGAAATAAAGAAAGTCAAGGGGGCGGAGAAAGCGTTTCCGTTCCCGAACAAACGGGTAAAGTAAGCAACAGATATAACGAAGATTCGGAAAAATGGACGAAAACGCATTGGTTCGAGGGAACGGAAAAGGACGATTACATCGTTAAAAACGGAACGACCGAATATAAAATTCTCGTTCCCGAACTTACGACGTTCACCACCTTTGCCCGCGACGAGCTCGTGAGGTTCTTTAACGAAGCTACGGGCATAAAACTCGAGGTCGTAAGCGACGAATCGATCGCTCACACGGCTGACGGAAAATATATCTCTTTAGGCGATACCAACGCTTTTAAAACAAGCGGACTTTCCGTGGATAAATCGGCGCTCGGGCGCGACGGCGTTCGCATTCTTACGAAGGATAAAACCGTTTATATCGTGGGCGGAACCGACAACGGCGTTTTGTATGGCGTTTACGACTTCCTTAAAATGAATTTCGGCTTCGAGGTTTATTATAAGGATTGTTACGACCTCGATACGGGCGTTAAAAACGTTAAACTCCGCGATTACAACGTAACCGATATTTCGGATATTCCGTGGAAGGCGAGAGTGGGTATATTGCAGTGCGAATCTCAGGATATGGACGATTATATGTTCGCGTATCGTATGAGAACGACCGATATGCTTGAGGATATAGTGTTCCCCATTCACGAAGTTCTCGGAGATTCGACTTCCAAATCCGACAGGAATCATAACAGCTTGTTCTATCTGCCTAAAGATCAGTATCTTGTTTCCGATCCCGAATTTTATTCGACGAAAGGCGAACAGCTTTGCTACACGGCTCGCGGAAACAAAGAAAAATACGAGAAAATGGTGGATATATGCGCGCAGAAAGCCGAGCAGTCGATCAAATGGTATCCTACTTTAAACACCGTTCAGATCGGAATTATGGATAACTGGCAGAGCTGCGAATGTGAGGCATGCAAAGCCTTCGCTGCCGCGCACAACAATGCCGAATCGGCTGCGGTTTATAAATTCGTTCAGGATATGGCGAGAAAGGTCGTGGACTGGATGAATCTTCCCGAAAACGAGGAATATAAGCGCGACGATTTGCAGTTTACTTTCTTCGCTTACCAGTGGACTTTAAAGCCGCCGTTTGAAATAAAAGACGGCGAGGTTATAATAGCCGATGATATCGTTCCCGACGCAGATCTTAAAATCAAGCCGTTCAACGCGTTCAGCTCCTTCGATTTCGGTATACGTATGGATTCTCCCACGAACGCCGAGCAAATCGAATACGCAACGCAGTGGGCGCAGTACGTTTCTGACGGCTGGTCGTGGACGTACGGTTGCTTCTTTAACGATTACTTCTGCTTCTACGATCCGTATACCTTCTACGACGATTATTATAAATGGCTTTACGAGCAGAAATATCAGTATACGTTCGCACAGTTCCACAGCCGTCAGCGCGGAGCGGACACGGGCTTCTACACCCTTGCGAACTATATAACCTGCAAGCTTACGTGGAACAGCTCGCTCAGCACGGCGGATCTTATAGAGGATTATTTCAACGCTATGTATTCCGACGCAGCCGACGCGATGATGGAAATGTTCTACGAATGCAGAATCTGGTTTGCCGAGGCTCACGAGAAAGAGGGCTGGGGCTGGAGCTCGAATCAGCTTCAACCGACAACGAAAACGAGCCTTATCTCGCTCGGATTCGTCAACACCTTGTTCAATAAACTCGATAAGGCTTACGCCGCGATTGAAAAATACAGCAAGGACGAAGCTACTTACGTGAAGCTCAAAGAACATATCGATATAGAATGGCTTTTCCCCGCTAAATGCGCGATAGGTCTTTATTCGAGCCAGTACGACGTAAGCGAAATCAAGCCGAAATTCAAATCGCTTTGCAATTCGCTCGGAATTACGAAAGTTGCCGAAAACGTCGGTATAGAAAGCTTTATTGATTCGTTTTAAGGAGTGAAAATGAAAAAGAAAAACAGATTTTTAGTGATATTTTCCGTTTTTATGATCCTTTGCGCGTCGGCGTTTATGCTGACGGGTTGTAACGACAGCGGAAACGGAAGCGGAAGCGAAAGTAACGGCGGAGAGCCGATATCCTCGTCGACTTCCGAAAATACAAAAACTCTCGAGTTGACGAAAAACGCCGTTCAGCTTGTTTACGGCGAGTCGGCTGTGGTTATAGCGAAGTATAAAGACGAGGACGGAGTAACGCTCGAATGGAGATCGTCCGACGAAACGGTCGCGACGGTCGAGGACGGCGTAATTTCCTCTACGGGTCTCGGAAACGCGGTTATCACCGCGATTTACGGCGACTTAAAAGCCGAGTGTTCCGTTTCGGTAACTTACGGAGATTATCAGCCGACGCTTACTATCGATCATTTAGGCGACGAACTGAGCCTTTTAAAGGACGACGTTTACGAGCTTACATCCCGCGTTACCTTCAACGGAAAGAGCTATAGCTGCTCTCTTTCGGCGGAAATCGGGGACAATACCGTAGCTTCGTTTGAAAACGGCAAAATAACAGCTTTGAAACAGGGCGAAACCGAAATTACGGTTAAAGGAAACTGGAATAATTTCGACACCCCGCTTATGCAGAAAACGTTCACCTTAAAGGTAACCGAAAAGGATGTCGTTATGTATATGTCTGTCGAAATCGACGGAAAAGAAGAGGTCGCGGATGAGATCACTCTTTCCGTAACCGATTCTTTCGAGGGCGAAAGCTATATAAACGAAGCGATTGCAAAATTCGTCGTTAAGGAAAACGGAATCGAAAAATCGGGTTCGCTTTCGCTTACGAGCGGACAAAGCGTAGTCGATTTAAGCGGAAATACGATAACGGCGAAAAGTCTCGGAGAAGCGGTGATAACCGCCGAATATACGAGCGATAACGGCGAAGCTTACACGAAAACGTTGACCGTTAAGGTCGATTGCCCCGTCGTTGTTTATAAAAATCACGTCGAATGGACGGACGATACGCTTAAAACCGTACTCGATTATTTTGAGAGTGGCGCAATTATTCTTGCTGCAAGACAAGGTTCGAAAGAATTACAGCACACGAAGAGAATGCTCACGGGCGTGGAATTCAAAGGCGACGCTACCGAGCCGATAGAAGTTCAGACGAGCAAGGGCGGATATATTTTCGAGGATATTTACGGATGCAACGTTTTGCTTACGGAAGATAACTTCGCTTCTACGCTCACTCTCGGTTCGGGCATTAAGAATAAATATTACGCGCTTTCGGGAGATATCGGCTCGGCTGATTCCCCGATAGATATGGCTGATCAGAAAAACGCGACCGATACGTCCAACTTTGCGGGCGTTTTCGACGGAAGAGGACACACCGTTTACGCCGCTACTTACGATAACGGAATTTTCGGCGGCTACGGTTACGACGCGGTTATAAAGAACGCGGAGTTTGTCATAACGTTCAAGTCCGCAACCGCTTGCGGAATCACTTCCGACAAGGGCAGATGGATGAAAAACCCGAAAATGAGAGCGACGATCGAAAACGTTCACATCGTAACGACCAATTTCGGCGAAAATAATCACGTTATATCCAATTTCAAGGCGGAGCTTTTAACGATGAAAGACGTGCTCGTTGAGGTAAACGGCGCGGAAGGCATTGCCGATTTCGACGGAAGAGAAAACGTCGGCGTTTTGTTCGAAGTCGATATAAGTTATTACGGACTTATGATGGCGAACGCAGGCTTAGACGGTTTCGATAACGTCCGCGTAGTCGTGAACAAGTTCCTGCCTATGGCGAACGGAAAGAACTGGACCAACTCCAAATTCGTCAATTTCGCATTGAACGACGAAGTTGAATTCGGAAGCGTAACCAGAGTTTCCGATAATCGCGAATCGGTGGATTATTGCGTTGTTAAAGGCGTTGAGAACCATTCGGATTGGCTCAAGGATATAATTTACGCGGCGGATAAAACTCAGCCCGACGGATATCAGCATCTTGAATGCATAACCTTCTATTACGGCTCGAAAAAGCTTGAAAAGGGTGGCGTTTATCGTTACGATACGAAAGAAGATCTTAAAAAAGCAGGCGTGACGCAAGTCGGCGACTGGATAATCGATTAAAATAATGTTAAAAAAAGCTATAATAAAATTACGCTCCCGTGCAAACGGGAGCGTAAAAATAGAAGCGAAGGCGGAAAAGCCGTTTGAAAGAATAAAAGTCGTTGTGAAAAAGGATGAAAACGTCGTTTTTTGCAGCGAATACATAACGAATCCGTCGGACTTTTTTGTCGGCGATTTTTTTATAGAAAATCCTCGGCTGTGGTCGCTTTCCGATCCCGAATTGTATGATTACGATGCCGAAATCGTATACGCCGACGGAGAAAGAGAGGAGCTTTGCGGCAAATTCGGATTCCGCGAAATAGGTCAGGACGGAAAGAATATTACTATAAATGGCAAACCCGTTTACATACGCGGCTATATCCGCGGCGCTAAAGCGCACGACCACGCCAACCTTTTGGGGCTTTCGCTTAAAGATTTTTATCTGAAAAATCTCAGACAGGCAAAGAAATTCGGGTTTAACTACGTGAGATTTCACTCGGTCGTTCCAGAAGAAGAGCTGTTCGAGGCGGCGGACGAGGTGGGTATGCTCGTTCACGTCGAGCTTCGCCCTCCGCACGATATTTATAACAACTTAGAGGAAATGGTTACCACGGGCAGCGCAATCGTTCCCGAAGATTTTTTGCGTGAAACCGTTGACAAGTGTTTCAATCACCCGTCTTTCGCCGTTTATTGCATCGGCAACGAGATAAAGCGCGCGAGTGCGGACGATATCCGCAAAATCAGAGAGAAAATCGACGAACTTGACGGAACAAGGCTTTTTCTCGATACTTGCGCCTGGGGAAAGAACAATCGCCCGAACGTCGATATGGACGTTCAGCATTTAAGCTATTATTTCCCTTACGGTAAGCACGCGGGTATGTACGACGACACCGAAAACCTTCTTGCGGCAAACGTAGACGAAAACGAGCCGATGAAGGTTGAAACGGATAATTGCGAAATAGTAAGAGATTTGTATTTTAACGTGCCGCTTCTTGCGCACGAGGTGTGCCATTACACGGCTTTAAGAGATTTTTATTCGCTTAAAGAGAAGTTTTTAAAAAGCGGCGCGCCAATGCCGTGGTGGGTGGATGAGGTAATTAAACTTATAGAGGGTAAAGGTTTTAAGCATTCCTTTGCCGAAATGTTCAAAGCAAGCAAGCATTTTCAGTTTATCTGTTGGAAAACAGCTTACGAAGAGATGCGCAAAAGCGCGCTACTCGGCGGTTTTCATTTCTTGCAGTTCGCCGATACCGACGCATACGAGAATTCCAACGGCGTTGTCGATTGTTTCGACGACGAAACGTGCGTTAAACCCGCAGATTTTCTTAAATTCAACGGTGACAGGGTTCTTGTTGCGGACTTAAAAACGAGAAATTATTTCTGCGCGGACGAAATAACCGTTCCCGTATATTTTTCCAACCTCGGCGAGGATGCGGAGACGAGGGCTAACCTTTCGCTTACCCTCGAAAAGGACGGAAAAACTTACGTCGATTGCTTTATGAAAAACGTAGACGTTTCGAGAAAAGGTTCTTATCGGTTATGCAAAGCGAGAATAACTCTTCCGAAAGAAGCGGGCGTTTACGCTTTGAAATTAAAGCTCGAAACGAAAAACGGAGTTTATTCCGAAAACGAATGGACTTTGTGGATATACGACAAACCCGCTAAAAAGGAGACATACAACGAATTTGTTTCTTACGATAACGGCAACGCGGCTGTAACGGACGATATCGAAAAGGCGTTCGATTTGCTCGAAAAGGGCAAAAAAGTCTGCCTTGTCTACCGTTCGGAATGGACAAGACATCGCCGTGATATCGATATGAAAAACCCGAAATACGCATTTAAGGCGAGCTGGAATCGCTTCAAGCCCGTTATCTGGGACAGGGGAACGAACTTCGGCGGTATAAACGATAAAAAAACGCTTACTAAATATGGTTTTTCGTGCGAAGAATATTACGATTTCAATTTCGGTTCGCTAAGCGAAGATTGCGACAAAGTAAATCTCGACGATTTTCCCGTTAAGGCGAAAAAGCTTATTTCGGGGATAGACAAGAGTTCGAGAGATCGTTTCGACGCATATAAAGACGCTTACAATCTCCCCGAGCTTATGCCCGACAGAACGCTGAGGGATTTTGCCTATCTGTTCGAGCTTAAAGCGGGCAGCGGCAGTCTGCTTGTGTGCGGACTTAATCTTACGGGACTTGACGATGGCGAGCCGTCGGCGGTTGCTATGGCGGAATTTATCAAAAAGTACATAGCAAGCGGTGATTTTAACCCCGAAAACGGAATTTCGATTGACAAATTGAAAGAATACATGTCGGAATGTGCTAAATCACCCGTGAAAGAACGGACGATGACTCAATTTTGGGAACTCGACGACGCGCCTGTGGAAAGCCCCGCGTTCTGGCGCGCGGCTAAAGAATATCTGAAATAAACTACAATAAAAGGTTTAAAAATATGAGTAAAAACCGCAAAGAACTGAAAAAACTGATATCTGAAATGAGCTTAGAGGAAAAAGCGTTGCAATTAACGCAATTTCCATCATATGAACTGGACGACAATGTTGAAAAAATCGTGACGGGTTTCAGTCATTTAGGAAGCATAGAACGCGAGTCGTTATGGCGCATGGGTACGATTCTGAACGCGCCGAACGCTGAGTCGGTGCAGTCGATCCGCAAAAAGCGCAAGGAAAAGGGGATAGACGACCCTCTTCCTATAATGCTGGACGTAATTCACGGTTACAGAACGGTTTACCCCGTACCTGTTGCCATGGCGTGTAGTTTTGATACTGCGATTATCGAAGATTGCGCGGAACTTGCCGCAACCGAAGCGAAATACGACGGTATAGACGTCACTTTTTCGCCTATGGTGGATTTAGTCCGTGACGCACGTTGGGGCAGGGTTATGGAAAGCGGCGGCGAAGACCCGTATTGGGGCGGAGAAGTCGGCAAAGCGACGATCCGCGGTTATCATAAGGGCGGAATCGCCTGTTGCGTAAAGCATTTTGCGGGCTACGGAGCTGCCGAAGCGGGAAAAGAATACAATACGACCGATATTTCCGATCGGAATTTGCGTGAATACTATTTGTACCCGTATAAGGAATGTCTTAAAGAGAACCCCGAAATGTACATGAGTTCGTTTAACCTCTTAAACGGCAAGCCGATTTTGGGTCATAAAGAGATTATGGTCGATATGCTCAGAAAAGAATGGGGCTTCGACGGCGTTGTTATTTCCGATTACAGCTCGGTTGAGGAACTTTACGAACACGGTTATTGCGCTACGGGCGAGGATTGTGCGCGCGTTTCTATAGAAAGCGGACTCGATATCGAAATGGGTTCGTCCGTTTATGCGGGGCTTTTGCCTAAGCTTGTTCGTGAGGGCGTTATATCGGAAGAAACGCTCGACGAGTCGGTTCTGCGTGTTCTTGAACTGAAAAACAAGCTTGGTATGTACGAAAATCCCGACAGATACACCGATGTCAAAAAGCGAGACGAAGTTACGATTTCGGAAAGCGCGAGAGCTTTGGTCAGAAAAGCCGCGGAAGAGAGTTGCGTTTTGTTGAAAAACAACGGAATGCTTCCTTTAAAGGAAACCGCGAAAGTCGCGTTTGTAGGTCCTTTTGTCGAGGAACGCGAAATTATAGGCAACTGGTCGAAAAAAGCGCATATGGAAGATACCGTAAGCGTTAAAGAAGGCGTTGAAAGGCTTTTAAAAAGTGCCGTGCCGTGTGCGCGCGGTTGCTCCTGGAAGTTATTCGATACGGACGAGAGTGGTTTTGAAGAAGCGGAAAGAGTATGCGCCGAAGCAGATTATATCGTGGCGTGCGTCGGCGAACATATGCTGAACTCGGGCGAAGCTCATTCGCGCACGGATATCAGTATCCCCGAAATTCAACGCAAACTTATCGCCCGCCTTCATAAAATGAATAAGCCGCTCGCGCTTGTCGTGTTTGGCGGCAGACCGCTTGCGCTGAGCGACGTCGAAGAGCTTGCCGACGCGATTTTATATGTCTGGCAGCCGGGAACAGAGGGCGGCAACGCGATTGCAAACCTTTTATACGGAAAAGCTAATCCTTGCGGAAAAACGGTTATGAGTTTTCCGCGTTCCGTGGGGCAGTGTCCTATTTATTACAATCATTTTTCGACCGCCAGACCTAAGCGGAAAGACATTCCGTCGTTTTATAGCGACGAGAGATTCCGCACGGGCTATGACGACGAATATAATTCCCCGCTTTATCCCTTCGGTTACGGGCTTTCGTATACGAAATTCGAGTATTCAGACTTTAAGTTGTCGGCGGAAAAGCTTAATCGCGACGGGAAAATCACTGCGAGCGTGAAGCTTAAAAATGCAGGGGAAACGGACGGATACGAAATTGTTCAGTGGTATCTGCGCGATTTGTTCGCTTCCGTAGTCCGCCCCGTGAAGGAGCTGAAAGGCTACGAAAGAGTTTTCTTAAAAGCGGGCGAGGAAAAGCTTATAACATTCGAGATTACGGAAGAAACGCTGAAATTTTATACGGACGGCGGCAAGTTTGCGGCTGAAATCGGCAAATTCGAGCTGTTTGTCGGCGGGAATTCCAGGGATTGTCTAAAAGCCGATTTTGAACTTATCGATTAAAACAAAGATTTTGGCTAAGCCCGAAATTTTTACGTCGAGCAAAAAATATCTGAAATAAAAGAAAAAACTTGAAAGATTTAAAATTAAGATTCAAAACTCCCGCCGAAAGAACTAACGAGGGGTGGGAACAATATTCTTTGCCGATAGGCAACGGCTACAGCGGCGCGAGCGTTTTCGGCGGAGCGGACAAAGAGCGCGTTCAGTTCACGACAAACGTCTTTGCGAATCCTTTCCGCCTTGGCGGCGTTTCGAATTTTCTCGAGCTTTTTATCGATTTTAACGATAAAGCCGAAAATTACGAGCGCGGGCTCGATTTAAGAACGGGCGTTGCTTACTCAATGTATGTTTCCGATTTCGGAAAGACGACGAGAAAGGCTTTTTACAGCTACCCCGATAACGTTTTCGTTTACAGAACGGAATTCGGTAAGCCGAAGGACTTGCGCGTTAAAATCGAAATACCTTATCTCGGCGACAGACCGCTCGACGAAGGCGGAAGAACGGGTGAGGTTAAAACGTGCGGCGATATGCTCATTGCGTGCGGTACGCTCCCTTCAAGAGACCTTAAATATACGGCGAAAGTCGCGGTGGTAACCGACGGCAAAAAGAAATGCGAAAACGGGCAAATTACCGTAATAAACGCCTTATACGCGGACATTTACGTTGTAATGGGCACTTCGTATAAGCTTTGCCCCGAAGCGTTTTCCACGCATAAAGCTCTTGGAGACGACCCTGCCGAAAAGGTTTCGGCTCGGCTCGAAAACGCATTGAAACTCGGCTATGATGCTCTTTTAAAACGGCATATCGCGGACTTCTCGTCTCTTATGAACAGAGTTGAGTTTGACCTCGGAGGTAAGGACGACGGAAGGGCAACCGACGAACTTTTGCAGTCTTACCGAGACGGAAACGCCGAACCTTATTTAGAAGAAATATACTATCAATACGGCAGATATCTGCTTATATCCTCGTCAAGAAAAGGAACGCCGCCCGCTTCGCTTCAGGGCGTGTGGACGGTTCACGACAAATCTCCTTGGGGAAGCGGGTTCTGGCACAATATCAATATTCAAATGAACTACTGGCACGCCTTTTCCGCAAATATTGCCGAGGCGTTCGACGCTTATGCGGACTTTTTTAAAGCTTACCTCCCCGAAGCGGAGAAAAACGCCAAAGAGTGGATTGCGGAAACTAACCCAGAGAACGCCGAAGGCGATTGCGGCTGGATAATCGGTACGGGCGCGTTTTGTTATGAAGTCGAAGGCAAAAATCCGAACAGCCATTCGGGCCCGGGAACTGGCGGGTTAACCGCAAAAATGTTTTACGACGCTTACGATTTTACCCGCGACGAGGAGTTTTTGAAAAATTACGCTTATCCCGCAGTACACGGAATGGCGAAGTTTTTGAAAAAGACTTTGAGAGATTACGACGGCAGGAAATTGTGTTCTTTCTCGGCTTCTCCCGAGCAGATTTTATCGGGCGAATGGGTGAACGAGCATAAATATCAGCAATATTATCATACGGTGGGCTGTTCTTTCGACCAGCAAATGGTTAAGGAAGTTTTCGAGGACGACTTGAAAATGTCGAAAATCCTCGGATTTTCCGACGAAGTGAACGACTACGAAAGGAAAAATATAAACTCGCTCGACCCCGTAAGGGTAGGATACGACGGACAAATCAAGGAATACGACGAAGAGCATTTTTACGGCGAAATCGGTGAGGCGAAGCACAGACATTTATCGCAATTAGTCGCGCTTATGCCGGGCGAACAGATAACGAGCGATACGCCTGCAACGTTGGACTCGGCGAAAATAACGCTGGACTTCCGTGGCGACGAATCGACAGGCTGGGCACTCGCGCACAGGCTTTGTTCCAGGGCAAGAACGGGCGAGGGCGACCACGCATATATTCTTCTGCAAAACCTTTTGAAAACGAGAACGCACCCCAATTTATGGGACGTTCATCCGCCTTTTCAGATAGACGGCAATTTCGGTGCGACGGCGGGAATGACGGAAATGCTTTTGCAAAGTCACGGCGGGTATATCTCGCTTCTTCCGTCGATTCCGGAAAAATGGCAAAACATAAGCTTCAAAGGCTTAAAAGCGAGAGGAAATTTCGAGGTTTCACTCGATTATAAAAACGGAATTATAGAAAAATGCGAGATTATCTCGTTTAAAGGCGAACCGATAACGCTTTATTACGGCGGAAAAACGGACGGAGTAATCGTTTGTAATAACGGCATAGAAATTTCCGCAAAGCATATCGACGGCAAGATTTCATTCAATACGATCGCGGGCGAAAAATATTGCCTATCGGGCTTTAAAAAACGAGTTAATCGACTTATAGCGCGGGATTTCACTGCTAATTGGCAAAACAACTGCGTTAAACTCGAATGGAAAAACGACGGAAACGAATACGACGTTTTCAGAGCAAAGGAAAGCGAAACGCAGTATACGCTAATAGGAAAATCGGACAAAGGCGGGTTCGTCGATAAAGATTTTTCGTCAAAGAACAAGGCAAGGCTTACTTACAAACTTCTTTTATCCGAGGCAGATAAAAAGGGCAGAGGAAACGGTGCGACGGCTGTTTTAAACCCTGCGAGCGAGCTTGAAAAAGAAAGATACGTTTACAGACTTAAAGTAAATAACCTTAATATAAAGAAATAACGATTATGAAAAAAATTATGAAATTCCCCGCGGCGGGGCAAACGACAACGAAGGGTTATCCCGGCGAAATGATTAAATACACGATTGACAAGCAGTTCTCCGACAGGGATTTATGGGAACTTACCGTCAATCAGTTCAGGACGAAACCCGACGGACCCGACGGCGGTTGGCGCGGCGAGTTCTGGGGCAAACTTATGCGTGCGGCTTGCCTTACGTACGAGGCAACGGGCAACGCAAAGCTTTATGCCGAAATAACCGAAAGCATAAAAGATATGCTTACCACCGAGGAGAAAAACGGCAGATTTTCCACCTATGATTTGCAGTACGAGTTCAACGCGTGGGATATGTGGTCGAGAAAATACGCCATGCTCGGCTTTTTGTATTATATCGATATATGCAAAAACAAGGCTCTCGTCAAAAAAATTACGAAAGCCCTTAAAAAGCAAGCCGATTATATAATTAAAAAAGTGGGCAAAGGCAGAGGTAAGGTCGAAATTTATGATACGACCAATATTTACGGCGGAATAAATTCCTGCTCGATTTTAGAGCCGTTTGTCAAGCTTTATAAGCTCACGGGCGAGAAGAGGTATCTCGATTTTTCGGAGTATATCATAAGCACGGGTTTTTCCAAAGATCAGGACATAATAAGCCTTTGCAAAACCAAAGAAAAATTTCCGTATGAGTTCAATCATACCAAAGCTTACGAGATGATGAGTTGCTTCGAGGGGCTTTTGGAATATTACACCGTCAAAGGCAACGAGGACGACCTTCAAACCGTTGTGAATTTCGTTGACATGGTGCTTGAAAGCGATTACACCGTTATAGGTTGCTGCGGTTGCACGCACGAGCTTTTCGATAACTCTTCGGTAAAGCAAACCGAATATTCCGAAGGCGTTATGCAGGAAACGTGCGTTACGGTAACGCTTATGAAGCTCTGCGCAAGGCTTCTCGCCGTAACGGGCGATTCGAAATACGCAGACGTTATCGAAAGGTCGGGTTATAACGCTCTTTTCGGCTCGGTAAACAGCGAAAATCAGACGATGAAACGCACCTTGGGAATCGTATGGAAGGGCAAAGAGGCTGTGCCCGTTCCGCACGAAGCGTTTCCGTTCGACAGTTACAGCCCGCTGTTTTTAGGTCAGCGCGCGAAGAAGATCGGCGGATTCAGAGTTATGGGAAAGAGGTCGTATGGTTGCTGCGCGGCTATCGGCGGCGCGGGAACGGCTATTTTCGGATTGATTGCGATGGCGAAAGGCGAAAACGGCTATTATGTCAATCTTTATAACGACGGAGCTTATTCGGATAAAGCGGCGGGGGTTAAAATTTCCGTCAGGGCGAACCTCTATAAAAAAGGCGAAGCCAAAATCGCGGTGAAAACGGCGGGTGAAACCAAGCTTTTCTTGCGTATACCCAAATGGACGAAAGATTTTAAGGTTTCGATAAACAACGAAGAAATCGGTTTTGCGTCGGAAAACGGTTACGCTTTGATAAAAGCGAACGACAGCGATAAAATTTTAGTTTCCATGCCGATGCGAGTTGAAAGAAATATTTTGAACGGCAAAGTTGAATACGAAAGAGGTCCTATCGTTCTCGCGAGAGACGAGAGATTCGGCGAAGATATGAAACAGCCGATCGCCGTGCCGAAAAAGACCGGCGGAGCGATTTCGAAACTCGTTAAAAACACTGCGTTTTACACAAACGAAACGGTAAAAATAAAAACGCGAAACGGCGAAATAACGCTTTGCGATTATTCGTCTGCGGGCAAAAATTACGACAGCGAAAACTGCACCGTATCCGTCTGGAACGAAAGGGTATAAACGTCTTTTCGCTAAAAACGGCGTCAGGCCGATATTTACAAAAATGGAAAATTTGAAATTTAAATCGGTTTTAACGGGCGGCAGATATCCGAAAGGGTTTTGTCTGCCCGATTATTTAAGGGAAAACGGGAAGTTTTCCCGTGAAAAAACCTTGCGCGAAATCGTTCGGGAAGAGTACGGCGAAATCGACGAAACGGACGTTAAAATAAGCGTAAAGGACGTTACGGACGAGAAGTTCGACGGTGATTACGGCTATTTTTTCTGCAATAAGGCAAAGCACACCGCTTTGGAGTTTACGCTTGAAAAGAACGGAAAAACCGCGGTTTTTGTTGCGGACGTGTTCGTTCCGACGAGAATAAAATCGTATAATTTCGTCGTTCATCTCGATTTTATGAAGTATCTCCCCACGAAATATTGCCCGGTGGAAGAACTTATGGACGGCGGAATTGCCA
>ERZ808278.258-NODE-258-length-41319-cov-5.068898_pt1 | contig 41319 bp, 33 predicted proteins | sample MGYA00521239_ERZ808278 | MGnify/ENA primary metagenome ERZ808278 (study PRJEB31516, sample SAMN03275600) | gut metagenome | biome: mammalia-associated habitat; material: feces | host: Papio cynocephalus | place: Kenya | collected 2012-07-17 ... | reverse complement strand
GCCAAAGAAATGCTTCAATGTAATCTCTCCACCCGGCCGATATCCGTCCTTTTTCAGCAGCCACACATTTCCCGCGTCTAAAAACAACGCGCCTTTAAGATAACCAAGAATGGGAAAACGCAACTCCCAGTTTGTCTCAAACTTGAATGTGCCCGTTTGGTCGTAATACCCATCATTCCTCTCATCGCTCGGATAATAGCTGCCTGGGCCGATGGAGCGAACAGGGAATGCGCGAATGGAATTGGCGCCACCCACATAGAATTGCGAGCTGTAAGGCACTTCTTCTGAATTTCCAAATGCATGCGCAGCGCCAAGCAGAATCCGGCTCACTAAATTCATCGCCCCCACTTTTCTATTCCACACAAGCTGTGTCTGCACTCTTACAAACTGAGAGAAAGGCGTACCGAAAAGCCTCTTCACGCCTTTAGCGCCACACATTGCCCATATTCCAGAAAAAAGCGACCCAGCCTCCGATATGGTGGAGGTCCAAGTGATGTTGTTCAGCCCGAAACTGTTGTCGTAGGTGTAAGTATACTGAATCTCTGGAATAAACACATTGCGGAAGCTCTGTGCCAGTGCTGGGTTGTCGGCCATTGCGGAATCAAACGCAGCAGTACGGCTGAGCAACTTATTGTAGCGCAACTTGAATGGTGTGAGCTGATGTGTGGATTTCTTATTATGGTGCCACTCCCATTGCATCTGGCCACCAAACTGTATCATTTTGAAATAATTCGGGCGATTCATGAAATCAGCATTAACGGCAAATTTTGTCCAATTCACATATCTGCTCGACCGCTTCACAAATTTAGGGGCAATCAAGCGCGGTATGTCGAAATTCAGGTCCAAGCCCAGTTCATATGAATTGATGTCCTGTGCGCGTCCACCCTTCGAGGTGCCAGTTTGCCATTCATACGATCCCTTCAAATTGGCAGAGAGGCGCTCAGCTCCCCCCCAATAGTTTTTGTGCGAGAGTCCCACCTGAATGCCAGGCCCGATGAAACTGTTCGACTTGGAAGTGCCTTGCGCCTCAAGGGTGGCTTCGATAGGGTCGTCGAGCGTGCAAGTGATGTACAGGTTTAGAAGTCCGTCGCCGTTGGCGGTAAGCGAGTCGGTGTTGTCCACCTTCATATCGATGCTGCTAAAGATACCCAGCCTCGACAGGTAAAGCTGCGTGCGGTCCATATTGTCCACCCTAAACGGCCGACCTTGGCGCGACCGTATGCACGACGGAATCAAATTGTCCTTAATGTGCACCGGCACACGCTTATAGAGCGTGCAGCGATTAAACTCCAGTGTGTCTGTACGCACAGTAAATTCCTTTGCGTTCTGAACCGTAACGAATACCTTATTTGTTAAGAACTTCACAAGCGCCATGTTGGGCACATTAGAGGCCTTGATAAGCTGCATATTCACCACCCCTTTTGTGGTGGAGCTGTCGGCAAGATACTCAAGGTATTCTGGCTTAAAATAATAGTAGCCCTTATTGCGCAGCACATTGGTGATTTCAATTCTCACAGCATTCAAAGAGTCAAGGCAATAGCGGTTTCCCGTCTTAAAATAGCTGCTGGCACCGGCCACAGAGTCGATGATATGGCCCATTGGCGTGCCACTATTTAGATATTTCAGCTCGCCGAGCTTGTAAGGCTCGTTCACCTTCACATCATAGGATATACTCGCTTTCTTCTTGTTTTTTTTGCCATAATTAAGAGTATAGGAGGCGCTTGAAGTGAAATACCCATTATTGCGGAGCAGGGTGTTGATCATGTCTACGCGGGTTTCCGGGCGCACACGGCTCACCAGCACAGGCTGTGCCACAAGTTTCTTGTAAAGCCACCCTTTAAATCCTTTAGAATCGGGATTCCAGTGATTATACACCCACAGCCCTATTGGAAATGGTGTGCGGTAATAAGGAGAGTAGAGCGGGTTATTTGGAGCCACATCTATCGCCTCAAAAATCTGGTCCTGCACATCTGCGTCAATCTTCGCGCCGGATTCTTGATAGCTGAGCTTCTTCACTCCGGTGTAAAGCACTTCTCCATCGCCCAAACGCGATGTGGTGGAGCAACTCACGCACATCAGCGAGAGTGCCAAAAACAATATATGGCAATATCGAAATATTTGTCTATTATTTTTCATTGGCTTCATCATTGTTGTTAACGGCCTGGGCAGAGGAGTCCACTGGGGCAGCACTTGTGCTGTCGGGCAACAGGCGCAAAGGTTTTGGATTGCGGAACAGCAATTTCAGTGTGGGTGCTTTCCTCTTAATCACAAAGCCCACGCCCATTTCCGTCACTTCGCCTTCAAGTACGCTTTCCCACCCTGTATGGCGGAAAAGGCGCAAATACCTTGAGCCGGAATTGTTGAGAGAATACTCCAGCGAGATGTCGCTAATTAAGTTATTGCTAAAGTTCTGCTCGCTTGTGGCGGCTGTGCTGTATTCACCACCCACCACTATCTTAAATCTGTCGTTGAACAGCGATTTCGAAAGCCTGTAGCTGTAACTGGTTTGAGTGGTAGAACCCTCCGCAGCTCCGCCAAACTGATTGATGCCAAAAGTGAGGTCCACCCCTTTCAGCGTGCTTGCAGCCCAGCTGTTGAGCTGCGACTGGAGGAATGAATACAGGGCGCCAGAGGTAGACAGATTGATGTTTCCTGCTGAATTGGCTCCAGAATACGAGTTATAGAGGAGCATATTCATTGCCGCATTCGAGCGTTGCACATCTGTCATACTCTGAATTTCATTTTTCACAGTCATATCATCCTCTGTGCTGATGTCAAACTTCAGGTCCATTTTCTTCAGCGTGTTACCAATCTTGGCGGTAATTAGGAAGTTGACCAGCTTCGACTTTCCATCAGTGCCGGTCACACTTGCCCGGGTGGTCTGTGTGCCAGTAATGCTTAATTGCGGATTGAGCACGTCGCCGCTCCAGGTGATACTGCTGCCGGAATTGATGTCGAATATCTTTTGTGAAATAATTGGTGGAGAATAGCGAACGTTTCCACTTTCAATGGTGTATACGCCTACCATATTGTCTTTTCCGGCAAAGTCGATAGAATAGCGCAATCGGCCACTTCCATCTATATTCACGCGGTCTTTCCCGTCAGGCGACAGGAACGCGTTGATTTTTGCGCCCTGCTGGATTTCAATGTCGATATTGATGTCAGACGATGAGCGTGCCGCATCTGTCGTTAGCAATGGTGTGCCAGTGGAATCCGTGGAATTGACAAACCTCACCATATCCTCGTCCACACTGTTGGTGGTCAAATCGTTCACGTCGCTCTGAAGCACATAAGTAATGTTCGACCCCGCAAGCAGCGCCACCTTTGCATCGATGCGCATGGCACTCTTTTTACTCATCACGTTTGCGGATAAGTCGGCAAAACCTTTACCAAACACTTCACTATAGCTTCGCTGCTCCGACCCGATAAACTGCACATTTTTGCCAATTACACGCAAATCCATATCCATCGTGTTCAGGTCTACTTGTCCATTCACCTTCGCCTCTTTTCCATTAAGTCCCCGAATGGTATAATCGCTCAATGCAACCACACCGTCAGACACTGGTATCGCCTTATCGGAAAGCATCATCCGGCTGCCATAGCGCGGCAGCTCCACCATGGCGGAGTCGCCTTTCACAAAGCCATTGATAAAGGGCGACGCCGATGTGCCGCTCACCTTCACTTCTCCGTTGGCGTAACCACCAAGACGTATAAAGCCACCAGGAATAAATGCAGTGGCTTTCTGCAACGGGAAGCGGTCGAGCCGCACATTCACATTCATGGGACTTGCCGCGGTGCTGTCGCCCAGCACACCATAAGCCATCGCCACCTTAGAGCCGTCAAGATTCATCACGGCATTCAGCTTAGTGCTGCCCGACGCCGGGTCAAACGCCAAATTGGTGTTGAACTTCAAGTCGCCCACGCTCTGCCCGTCGTAATGGAGCTGTCCAATGGCCACATCGCCATTGCCATCAAAGTTTTTACCATCATAAAGCACTTTCATGTCGGCATCCACTTTTCCGCTCACACTGGGAAGTGTGGGTATGCCTGAGAGCCACTCTTCAAGTTTCAGATTGTTGATTTTCAAGAATATATTCTCTTTCGACGGGTCGTCGGTAGGTTCGGTGTGCAAAGCCAGGCTGCTCTCTGCGTTCTTGATGATTAGGTTGGCATCAAGCATCTTGTTGATGTAGTTGAAGTCCACATGGTTATCTTCATTCACCTCCCATTGCCTATATGCCACAATAGGCTTAGTCGGGAATAGCCTGGTCTTGATATTATGCCCTGAAAGTGTGGCATGAGCACCCAGCCTGTAGCCCATCTCCATTTTGATGTTGCGTTGCTCCACCAGAAAATCCACAATCGAGTCCTTTGCACCACCGCGCACATCCACCTGGGCAAAGTCATCCCATGTGCCGGGTCTGTTGCCCATGTGCAGGTCAAATCTCAGATACTTGTTGGTCAGTTCATGGGCATGGAAAGTGACCGTGTCGATGGCAGTGGTACCCACACTGAACTGATGCACGTAGCCATCAAGGTTGATGATGCTGTCGTTTTTGATTTCACAGCTGAAATCACGCACATCTATATCATAACGGGCCAAATAGCGCGGTACCAATCCACTTGGCCCTACCTCCATTTTTAATGAGAACTTCGGCAATTTCTCTTGCAGAGCGGTCACATTCAGCGCACGCGCCTTAATTTGCCTATTCACTTCAGCAAGGCTCGTGTCGAGTTTGTTCATGAAGTCGTCGAGGCTGCATTCCGCCTTAAAGTCGAGGTGAGTCTCCTCATTGTCGAGGAAGGCCTCTATCGTTTTGTCGTTGGAGAGAAGGCGCATCTCAGTGTTTTCACTCACCAACTGTGTGCCATCATAATTCCAGTTAATGTGGTTCAAGTCGGCATTAAACTCACAATGTTTCGTGCGCGTGTCGTAGTCAACATAGCCGGTCAGTTCGCCAGTGCCATTCATCGGAAAATCGGTAAATCCCAGCGCATTGGCATCGAAGTCGCGAATATTGCCATTCACATTAAAGATATACCGGCTCCCCTGTATTTTACCTTGCACATCGGCAAACAGATTGCAGTTGGGATTTTTAGAGTCCACCCGTGCGGTCACATCGCCACCATTCATTGTAAGCTGAGCAGTGACATCGCGATAAGTGGCACCGTCATAGGTCACACTTCCTAAGTTCACATCAGCATTTACTGCCGTTGTGGGCTTCAAAAAATCGAAGCCATGCCCGTCGGCCTTCACATGGGCTGTCAAGTGGTTCACTGGAGCAAGTGGCAGAATGGCACGGACAGGAAAATCTGCGAACTGCACATCGAGGGCATATTGGGCGCGGTTTCCATTAAAACTGCCCTTGCCCACCAGCGAGCCGCCAGCTAATCGCATATCCACATTTCCGGAATAGGCATTCCCCCCAAATTTAGCATGTCCTTTCACTGCCATAGGTGGAAAATTCACCTGCTTTCTTGTGGCTGCGTCAAGTGCCAACGGCTTCACAAAATTTAGATTCGGGAAATTGGCGTCGAAAGTCAAGTCGCCATTTATACGCTTGGTATCGAGAGGATTATTCACCACTCCATGTAGGGTGGCATTGGCATACTTAGGTATGATTGCGGTAAAACTCTTGATGTCGAGATGCTCTGGTGTGCCCTGTACCGTGCCTTTAATCGACAAAGGCCGAAATTGAGGTATGGACTTCAGCATCGCTTTCAGCGCGGGATTTAGCAGCGAAAGCTCCTGCAAGGCTATTTTACAGTCGGTAGTAATCTGGAATTTCCCTCTTGGCTTGGCATTGAGCAGCGTGAGTGGCGCATGGGCATCTACATATAGATCACTTAAAAAGGTAGTTAAGTGCAGTTTATTCACATCCAATCTGTTATCATCCAAATAAATACTGCCATTAGCCTGTTCAATTTGCAATCCACTCCGTTCCTTTGCCCTGATTTGAGCTATGTCGAGCGCCACTGTTGAAGCCTGGTTATACAGGTTATTCAACATAATGTCAACATTCGACAATTCTATATAGTCAGGGTCAAGCCCCTTGCTTGGCGAAATCCCCCTCTGGGCATACAGCACATGGCTATTGGTGAGACGAACAGAATCGGCTCGCACTGTCCATGTGACCGTGTCGGGCGGTGTGCCGATGGTGTCGGGCGGTAAAGGATGCAGCTCACTGTAAGTCCTTGCGTCACGTTCGCTTAAAGTGTAGTAGCGCACATCGGCGCTGTCCACTGCAAGCACGCTGGCATCCACGGTATGCTTATCTGTATCTACGACTCCATTTTTTAGCTCGGCTTTACCTACAAAAGCGCGCAATTTGTCAATCGTTGGCAACATTCGCATTGTGAAGTCGATTTTCGAAAGAGTCAAGTGGTGGGCATTGATTCGCCAAGGCTTCTGCGCGGCAGTGTCGGGCGTCTCTTTAGCTTTATAAGGATACGACGTGAACACAACTTTTCCGCCGCTCAGTTCACCATCGAGCAAGTTAAGCACACGGTGCCTCATATCCAAGTCGGTGCCTAACAGTTTACAGTGATCCACGTTAGCCGCCAGCACCATCGAGGAGTCTGCCGAAAGCAGATGATAATAGCCATTCACCAGCTCGGCATCACCAATCTTGAAATTCAAATCAAGCAGTGGCTGCAACTCTACGCCAGCCACAAATTTATCGGCATGCACCATCGTGTCGCCGTTTTCCTCCACCACACTCAAGCTATCGATACTCAAATTGAGCGGAAATTTCAGCAACACACGGCCAAGTTTTATATCCATACCAGTGGCATCGCTCGCATATTCACATGCAAAATCCTTTGCCACATTCTGCACCCATGGTATGTATAAAGAGAACGGCAACAGCAATAACAGCACCACCAAGGCTACTATCGCCTTCAGCATGCGCCGAGCTATGTTATTTTTAATCAAATGATGCACTTGTAATCCACACTAAAAGAGGGCGATTTGCCAGCATTTGCCAAATTCGAGCAAATGGCCCACATATTCTACAAATTTACGAATTTTCAGGCAACAATTCCAAATGCGAAAACATTTTTTTGTAACTTTGCAAGTGAAAATTATCTGCTTTATGAAAGTACTACTCATCAATGGCAGTCCACACGTGAAAGGCTGCACAGCCACAGCACTTCAAGAAGTGGCAAAATCGCTTAACGAATATGGTATCGGCACAAAAATATCATGGATAGGAAGCAAGCCCATATCGGGGTGTGTGGCTTGTGGCTACTGTAAAAGCGCAGGGCACTGTGCCATCGACACCGATATGGTGAACGTGTTAGGCTCGGAGCTGGAGCAGTTCGATGGCTTCATCTTCGGCAGCCCAGTGTATTTTGCGAGTCCTAACGGCGCTATGTTAGCGTTCATGGATCGTCTGTTCTATTCGCACAAAAGTTACTTAGCCTTCAAGCCTGCCGCCGCAGTAGTGAGTTGCCGCCGTGGCGGAGCCAGCGCCTCATTCGATGCGCTGAACAAATATTTCACCATCAGCAACATGCCTGTGGTAAGCTCCACATACTGGAACAGCGTGCATGGCAACACGCCAGAGGAAGTGCGTCAGGATTTGGAAGGAATGCAGGTGATGCGTAATCTCGGCAAAAACATGGCATGGCTTCTCAAGAGCATAAAGGCAGGAAAAGATGCGGGCATCACACTGCCGGCAGTGGAAACAGAAGCAAAAACCAATTTCATCAGATAAGCAGAAAAGCACACGCGCCAAACGTTTACATATAAATTTCACACAATAGGGAAATGAAAAGACTTATTTATATGGCTGTAGCTGTTACAGCTCTTTTTGCCTGCAACAATAGCCAACAGGAAGAAGATAAAAAAGAGGAGCAGAAAGCCGAAAAGGAATTCAGGTATGACGACTACAACGACACCCAAATTCCTGCTGCGGAAAAATACGGCATCACGCCAATCGCCGACAGGCAGACCCAATTCGAGTCGGTGAAAGAGCTGGAGAAAGTGGAGTCGGACGACTCAACGCTCATTATAGAGCCCCTCACCCACTCTGTGCCCTATCTCACACACAATGCGAAAGTGCTGCTGATGGAAATCACGCACAGTTTTCAGGATTCGCTTGCTGCCCGCGGCGCTCGCCCTTACTGCATACACGTCACTTCGATGCTTCGCACACTTAACGACGTGAAAAACCTTGTGAAAAGGAACAACAACGCCACAGAAAAGTCGGCACACTGCTATGCCACCACTTTCGATATTGCGCACAACAACTTCTATCCAAGCAAAAAATTCGACAAGGCTCCAGGAAAAGACCTTTCCCAGAAAGAACTGAAATATCTTTTGGGCCACATCCTCTACCGCCTTCGAATGCAGAAAAAATGCTGGGTGCTGATGGAGGAGAACCAAAAATGCTACCACATTACAGTGAACAGCTGATACACTGTCACTTTATTCAAGCTATTCCATCGGCGGCGGCATCTGGCTTCACAAGAAATGCGCTCAGCTCATAGAGCAGATAGATGGGCAAGAACACCACAGCGAGTGTGAACGGGTCGCCAGTGGGAGTAATCACCGCCGCAAGAATCAGCAGAATCACGATGGCGTGCCTGCGGTATTTCTTGAAAAATTCGCGGTGCAGAATGCCTATTTTGCCAAGAAGCCATGCCAACAATGGCATTTCAAACACAATGCCCATAATAAAGATGAGCATCAAGAATGTGTCCATATAGCTGTCGAGCGATATTTGGTTAGGCACAAGCTCACTCACATGGTAGTCGGCCAAAAATCGCAAGGTGATGGGAAACACAATGAAGTAGCCCACGGCCAATCCCAGCAAAAACATCACATTACCGATGGCAAACGCCTTCTTAAATCCCTTCTTCTCGCTAGGATACAAGGCTGGACTTACGAAAGTCCACAAAAAATATAGCATCACCGGAAATGTCACAACCAACGCCAACCAGAACGATGATGACATGTGAATGAAGAATTGTGAAGCAAGCTGAATATTAATCAGTTTCACTTCGAAGCCGCTGGTTGTAAACTGCGGAAAAAAAGGAATGCCAGAGGTAAGGTCGGCAAAAAATCGGTATAACACAAAATCACCCCGACATGGAGCGAGAATCACCTTGTCGAAAATATCGGGCATGTACACAAACAGCACACCTGCCACCACCACAAGCGTCACTACCATTTTAATGAGCACAGCCCTTAGGGCATCCACATGGTCCCAGAGCGACATTTGCTTAAGCTGCTCGTTTTCTTCTTTGACGGCCATCTATTCTCGTGATCGTTAAATAACGTCTAATAACACATTATCATGCACACAACAAGGAGTGGACGCAAAACACGCTCACACCCACTTAATTGACAAGCAAGAAAAGATTATTTTTTATCCGACTTAGAGTTGAGCTTCGAAATGTCGTCATCGTCAGAGGCTTTTTTGATTTCATCCTCCACCTCATTAAGCCCTTGCTTGAAACTCTTCACACCTTTGCCAATGCCCTTCATCAGTTCTGGTATCTTTTTACCGCCAAACAGAAGCAGAATCACCAGCACAATCACAATGAGCTCGCCGGTGCCAAGATTTCCAAATAATAAAAATATAGAATTTAGCATAGTCATTATTTTCACTAATCTGTATGTCAATTATTATTCACAAAGGTAGCATTTTTTTCGCCAACTTAAAAGCCTGCAAAATAAAAAACAATGGCTAAATCATGTCATGCTTACTCTTTTCCCTGTTGATAGCATCATCATCGCTCTCAAGATTGCGCGTCTGTGCACTGCTGAGCGTGTCGGACCTACGCATATATTCATACCGCGCATGACACTTTTCGCACACATAGGCCTCGCCCCAAGTGGAAGTTTTATGAAGTGTGCGGGTCTCCACATTTTTGTAAATACCTTGACGCGTGGTGCTTTCAGTTACACCGCCGCGCACAGTAGTCTCTACCACTTCACCAACCTTTTCCTCGCCTTTACGCCAGCCGCCCCACCAAGTGTAGGCTTTCTTCGGAGACCCCGCCACCTGACGCAAGCAGTCAACGCCTCCACAGTATTTGCACCTGCTGCCCTCCACGTCGGCTTTCACATGCAGCACCGACAGAAGGGTGATAATAAAAAATAAGCAATTAAAAATAGATGTCACAAAATAGACGTACAGCATCACAGACACACCTATCAGCGCCACCCATGAAAGAAATATAATCCACCAGTTCTTACCCGGCAAGCGATACACCACTTTATGAACCGCCAAGGGGAGCCATGTGAGGATGATGAACAGAATCACACCCTCCACCACGCCAGCCACACCTCGTGCCGACCATGCCTTGAAGTGACTACTGTCGGTAAAACCATTGCGCGGTTTATAGTACCCCATAGGGCGGCTTCCCATTTTCTTCTCTATTGTATCGTCAAGTGTGTATCGCTTCTCGGCCATCTCTTGAGGAACAATGAATTTCTTAGGCGAAGGCGTCCAGCGTCCGCGGGCATTATAGGAAATATAACCAATACGCTTCCAAGTAAGCTGTTCGAAAGCCAATCGTGACCCGTCGGCCAGAAGCACCCAGAATCCATACTTACTCTGCTTCCACTTTCCGCCAAGCTCATAACCCACCGATTTCGCAGCTTTAACCCCCGTCACCTTCATTTCTTTTCCTCTCACCACTGCGGTGGCGCCAATCAATGCTTCTGGCAGTTTTCCTTTACAGATGGTGCTGTCGGACAGCATCACTAAAAAATCAAATGTAGGGAGATAATCACCGCTGCGCACCAATGGCACAAGGTACTCCTGATAGCGAGCGAGCAGCTTCACCTTGTCGCCTTTTTTCAATTTCACCAGCCGAGGCGTGCCCTTAACGGTCATTACTGTTGGCATACACACCGTCACATCTCTCGCGCTATCCATTGCGGTTTGCTCGCTTATAGCAGCGTAATCCACATAGTTCCATAGACGGTCGGATCCAATCACAGCATTTCCAATAAACAAAACGGCAAAAACGCCAATCACATAAAATAGTCGTCTCATCAGTTAAATACAGGTTTAAATCGATATTAATCAGGTTATAACGATCACAAAATTAGTGGTATAATCTCTAAATGTAAAATTTATTAGTGAAATTTTTCTGAAATAGATGTGCGCAAGGTGAAAAGTTTTTATTAACTTTGCCCAAAATATAGAAAAATTTCTTTAATTTAAATATTACGAATATGAAAGCATTTGTATTTCCTGGACAAGGCGCACAGTTCGTGGGTATGGGCAAAGACCTTTACGAAAACAACGCTGAAGCTAAAGAAATGTTTGAAAAAGCTAATGAGGTGCTTGGTTTCCGCATCACCGACCTCATGTTTGAAGGCACAGAGGAAGACCTAAAGCAGACTAAGGTCACTCAGCCTGCCGTATTCCTCCACTCTGTAATTCTTGCCAAGACCCTTGGTGATGAATTTAAGCCCGATATGGTGGCAGGCCACTCCCTCGGCGAGTTTTCTGCCCTCGTGGCTGCCGGAGCCCTATCCTTCGTGGACGGCTTGAAACTTGTGGAGGCCCGTGCACTCGCTATGCAAAAAGCATGCGAAGCCACACCTTCTACCATGGCCGCAATCATTGGCCTACCTGATGAGAAGGTGGAGGAGATCTGCGCCACGATTGAAGGTGTGTGCATTCCAGCCAACTACAACTGCCCAGGACAGGTGGTGATTTCTGGCACATTCGACGCCATTGAGGCAGCTTGCGCAAAATTCAAGGAAGCAGGAGCGAAACGCGCTCTTCCACTGAAAGTGGGTGGCGCATTCCACTCTCCACTCATGGAACCCGCTCGCGAAGAGTTGGAGAAGGCTATCCATGAAGCCAACTTCTCCACCCCAGTCTGCCCTATCTACCAAGATGTGGACGCGCAGCCTCACACCGACCCTGAAGAAATCAAGGCCAACCTCATCAAGCAGCTCACCGCTCCCGTTCGCTGGAGCCAAATTATGGCAAAAATGAAAGAAGACGGCATGACCGAGGCTGTGGAAGTGGGTCCTGGCAAAGTGCTTCAAGGTCTGATTGGCCGCACTTACCGCGATGTGGCAGTTTCAGGCCGTCAGTGATCCTCACCACTTCTGTAAAAGAATAATTTTAAAACACTACATAAAAGGCACTGCTTATGCTCCCCGCAAAGCAGTGCCTTTTTTCTTTGGAAAATACAGATTGATAAAGTAAAAAATAAGTATCTTTGCATAATATAGGGGAAAGAAGCAGACCACTTCTAATCAAGTTTGCTTCTTTAAACTGTGTTTTGCGCAGCCCACCACCACATTCTGATTGACATTGTATTATCTATATAGAATTAAAAATGGACTATTTGTTTCTTGTCATAGGCTTAGCATTGCTGCTCGCAGGTGCAAACTATTTAGTGGACGCGTCGGTGGCCATCGCCAAACGAGCGAAAGTGTCGAACTTCATCATTGGACTAACGATTGTGGGCATTGGTACCAGCGCACCCGAACTGTTTGTGTCTATTCAGTCGGCACTAACCGGGCACGGCGACATAGCCATGGGCAATGTGGTGGGCAGCAATATCACCAATGAACTGCTCATTCTTGGCTTGGCGGCCATTATATGCCCTTTTTCCATTGAACGGCAAACTCACCGCTCCGACATACCCTTTGGCATATTCGCAGCCATCCTCCTCACCCTCTTTGTAAACGACAGCTGGAACCCAGGAATCGATGGAAATACCCTTTCGCGGCTCGACGGCGGTGTGCTGCTTATTATATTTATTGTGTATATCATCTACACGCTTTTCACAAAGGCGAAAAATCCGCAGGAGGCAAAAGACGACATGGAAAAGGAGGCGCAATCGCCTCTAACAGGCAAAAAGCCCTTACTGCTGTGGGGCATTGCTGCAGCATCGCTTAGCGCACTGCTTGGCGGTGGACAGCTTTTCCTTAACTCCACCATCAGCCTTGCCAAGGCATGGGGCATCAGCGAAGCCGTGATTTCTATCACAATTGTGGCTGTGGGCACCTCCCTGCCCGAGCTCATCACTTCTGTGATGGCGGCGTGCAAACACAATCCACAACTGGCGTTGGGCAACATATTGGGCAGCAACGTGTTCAACATACTGATGATTCTCGGCATCACATCATCAATCAAACCTATCAACGTGGTGGGCGTGAACACCGTCGACTTCTTGGTGATGATTGGCGCTGCAGTGGGCACCTACATCGTGACCTACACTTTTAAAAAAAAGACATTCGACCGCACTGAAGGTATGATTTTCGTGCTGTGCTACATTGCCTACACCACCTATCTTCTTGTGAGATAAAAGATATTTCATATGAGACAAGAGCTATCTTCTCAATATTGTAAAAGCCACATATCAGCAACAACCCTATTAAAAATTACACATCATGAACATTGGCGATAAAATTCCGGAAATGCTGGGCACAGACTCCTATGGACACGAAGTGAAATCAAGCGATTTCGCTGGTAAAAAATTAGTCATCTACTTTTATCCCAAAGATAATACACCTGGCTGCACTGTCGAGGCATGCAGCATCAGCGCCGGATATAGCGAGCTGCGAAAGGCTGGCTACGAAATAATCGGGGTGAGCAAAGACAGCATGGCCTCGCATCAAAAATTCACGGCAAAGCACAGCCTGCCATTCACGCTCATTGCCGACACCGACCTAAAGCTCAATGAGGCATTTGGGGTGTGGAAGGAGAAGAAAATGTGCGGACGCACCTATATGGGCACCGTACGCACCACATTTGTGGCCAACGAAGAAGGCGTGGTCACCCACATCATCAGCAAAGTGAACACTAAAGATGCCGCTAACCAAATTTTAGCACTATAACTTATGCGCCTACGCTTACACACCGCGTCGTTTTGCCTAATTTTGACAATCGCCTCGTTTGCCCAAAAAGTGGACACAGAGATACGCATATTCAACAAGGATGTGCATTCACTGAAAGTTGCCCCTACCGACAAGCCTTATGGAGTGCCCATTATCTCCCTTGGCGAGAACGACCAACTGAATGTGAATTTCGACTTGATAGATTATGATGTGCACTACCTGCGCTACAGCATTAAGCACTGCAACGCCGACTGGCAGCCTTCGCAGCTGATTGAGAGCGAGTATGTGAGCGGATTCAACCAAGCCGACATCACTGACTACGCCCAAAGTGAAGGCACTTTCACCCACTATTTCAACTATAATTTCACGCTGCCCAATGAGGATATGCAGATATTGAAAAGCGGAAATTACCTATTGTCGGTGTTTGAGCAAGACAACCCAGAGAACATCCTGTTTCAGACACGCTTCTGCGTGTGCGAACACACGGTAAACGTGGCAGTGGAAACCACCTCACGCACCGACATCGACTACAACAACGCACACCAGCAAGTGAGTTTTGAGGCGTCGTATAAGCCAGGCACAATTAAAAGTCCTTATGATGAACTTACCGCCGTGGTCACACAAAACTCTCGCTCCGACAATGCCGTGACAATCAATAGGCCTATGATGGTGGGCGGCAGCAAAGTGACCTACGACCACATTCCATCGCTCATATTCTGCGCAGGAAATGAATACAGACGAATGGAGACGGTGAATGTGAACTCGCTGAATATGGGCGTGGATAAGATTGAGTATTTTGAACCATACTATCACGCCACCGTGGCAACAGACTTGCCCCGCTCAAAAACTCAGTACCTCTACGACCAGACCCAATACGGACGCTTCACCATAAGAAACGCGGAAGCTACCGACAGCCGCACTCAAGCCGACTATATCATCACCCACTTCACACTCACCCCTGGCGAAATGCTCCCAAAAGGAAAAGTCCACATTCAAGGAGAGTTCACGCAAGGGCTTCCGTCGTCGGCCACTGTAATGCGCTATGATCCAGAAAGCGGCAGCTACACCTGCGATATGCTGCTCAAGCAGGGGCACTACAATTACCAATACCTTTTCACCCCCGACGGCACAACCACAGGACAAACCGCCTACATAGAAGGCGACAAGTACCAAACCATCAATGAATATGTGGTAAAGGTCTACGACAGGCCTTCGGGCGAACGCTATGATCATTTAGTGGGCTATGGCATAGCATATTCTGGCAAATAATTCTTAAATTTGTAGTAGCAACGAGATTTTTGTGTAAGCACAGAATATTATTGACAAGCAAATGAACAAAATAATCAGTAAAGAGAAATTCTCTGAAAATGTCACAAAGCTGGTGGTTGAGGCGCCGCTGATAGCGAAAGCGCGCCGAGCTGGCCACTTTGTGATAGTACGCTGCGGCGAAAAGGGCGAGCGCATTCCCCTCACCATAGCCGACAGCGACGTGAAGGCCGGCACCATCACCTTAGTGGTTCAGGCTGTGGGCCTCTCCACTCGAAAAATTTGCGCGCTCGAGCCTGGCGAATACCTAACCGATGTGGTAGGACCCCTCGGACAAGCCACAAAAATCAAAAACTACGGCACAGTGGTGTGCTGCGGTGGCGGTGTGGGCGTGGCGCCCTTGCTCCCCATTATCCGCGCACTAAAGCAAGCCGGAAATCGTGTGGTGAGTGTGCTGTGTGGCCGCTCGAAAGAATTGATTATCCTTGAGAAGGAAGTGCGCGAGAGCAGCGACGACGTGATTATCATGACCGATGACGGCAGCTACGGAAAGAAAGGCATCTCCACAGAAGGCGTGGAATATGTGATCAAGCGCGAGAAGGTGGACTACTGCGTCACGATCGGCCCAGCCATCATGATGAAATTCGTGTCGCTCCTTACAAAGAAATACGGTATTCCCACCGAGGCTTCACTCAATGCGATTATGGTGGACGGCACAGGAATGTGTGGAGCCTGCCGCGTGACAGTGGGCGGACGCACTCGCTTTGTGTGTGTAGAAGGCCCAGAATTCAATGCGCACGAAATCGACTTCGATGAACTGATGATGCGCCTGCGCGGATAAAGCGCAAATGCCGTAACAATTTCACCACAACTCTCTTTTGAAATCACAGACAATGGAAAATAACTATAACGAATCACGAAACGAAGAATGGCGTGTGGAATTGAGGGGCAGCACCTCCCCTAAAGAGCGCGTAGCCATCAAGCGCGTGGAAATGCCTCAACTCGATCCCGCCTACCGCATCACCTGCAATGAGGAAGTGAACCAAGGAATAAGCGAGGCGCAAGCCGTGCGCGAAGCCACACGGTGCCTCGACTGCAACAATCCTCAGTGCGTGACAGGCTGCCCTGTGGGCATCAACATTCCTAAATTCATCAAAAACATAGAGCGACGCCATTTTGCCGAAGCCGCAGCCACACTTAAAGAAACAAGTTCGCTTCCTGCCGTGTGCGGCCGTGTGTGCCCACAGGAGAAGCAGTGCGAAAGTAAATGCATACATAGGAAAATGAAGCAGCCGGCAGTGGCGATTGGCTATTTGGAACGGTTTGCCGCCGACTGGCAGCGCAACCACGGAGCTGAAGAAGCCGTGGGGGCACCACCCGCCAACGGCATCAAAGTGGCTGTGGTGGGAAGTGGCCCATCGGGGCTGACCTTCGCTGGCGACATGGCAAAAAGGGGATTTGAAGTGACCGTTTTCGAGGCGCTGCACGAGATTGGCGGAGTGCTGAAATACGGCATTCCCGAATTTCGTCTGCCCAACGCCGTGGTGGACCACGAGATTGACGGCCTGCGCAAAATGGGAGTGAACTTCCAAAAAGATGTGCTTGTGGGGCGCACAATCACCTACACCGATCTTCACGCCATGGGATTCAAAGGCATATTCGTAGGCTCCGGTGCTGGATTTCCACGCTTTATGAACATTCCCGGTGAGAACCTCAACGGTGTGATGTCGAGCAACGAATATCTCACACGCATCAACCTCATGCAGGCAGGCCGAGGGGGCGACACACCTGTGGCCACCGGTCGCACCGTGGCGGTAGTGGGCGGTGGCAACACAGCTATGGACTCTTCACGCACCGCCTTGCGCATGGGCGCAAAGCGTGTGATCTTAGTGTATAGGCGCAGCGAGGCCGAGATGCCGGCGCGCATTGAAGAAATAGCCCACGCTAAAGAGGAAGGTGTGGAATTGATGACACTGCACAACCCTATCGAGTATGTGGGCGATGACAAAGGCCATGTGTGCGCTATGCATGTGCAAAGAATGGAACTCGGTGAACCTGACGCATCGGGGCGCCGCGCACCAATTCCTGTGGAGGGCGCAGTGGAAGAAATCCCTGTGGATGTGGTGATAGTGGCAGTGGGCGTCTCGCCAAACGCCCTCGTTCCAAGCTCCATTGAGGGCCTTGACGTGAGCAAGCGGGGCACCATCGTGGTGAACGAAAAGTCAATGCAATCAAACATCAGCGACCTATACGCGGGCGGCGACATCGTGCGTGGCGGCGCTACGGTAATTCTTGCCATGGGCGATGGAAGAAAGGCTGCCAAAAACATGGCCGAAACGCTTCTGACACAGAAATGAGAGGAATCTTCAAATTAAGCTGGATTGGCGCAATCATTGGCTTTGCGTTAGGAGGCTTTATTGGTGGCATCGTCGGTTATGTGATAGGCGCCATCATCAATTCTTTTATCAAAAACGGAGAGCTTCAAAACGCACAAGACAACACCAGCACCGGTAGCAGCAGAAGCGCCTACGGCACGTTTCTATACTACCTAATGTGCTTGAGTGCCGACATCATTTTTGCTGATGGCAAGATTTACCAGACCGAGACCGACTTTCTCCGTAATTTTCTGAACCAGACTTTTGGTCCACAAGGCCAGCGGCAAGGCATGGCCATATTTGAAAGGCTGAAAAATGAGCGACGCCTCAAAGGCATTGCCTACTGGCACACATCCATCCAGCATGTGTGCCAGGATATAAGGCAGAACTTGCCAGAAGCCCACCGCATTCAGATAATTGCTTTCCTTGCCGAGCTTTCAAAAAGTGATGGCCATGTAGATGCCACGGAATTAAAATCGCTGCGTGACATTGCCTACAGCATGGGGCTTGACAGCGGCATCGTGGATCAGATGTTCGCCCTTGGCGGACAATCGCTCGACGATGCTTACAAAGTGCTGGGACTGACGGCAGATGCCACCGACGAAGATATTCGACGCGCCTACAAGAAAATGGTGCTTCAGCATCACCCCGACCGTGTGGCACATTTAGGAGAAGAAGTGAAAGCCGCAGCCACAAGAAAAATGCAGGAAATCAATAAAGCAAAAGACGCCATTTTCGCAGCCCGTGGCATGCACTGACACTGCTACCTGCGCCATAATTGGAAACAACGGTGGAGTAACGATAATGAATGACGGGGGTCAGTCGGCTGGGTAGAGGCAGACGAACACGTCGCTTTCACGCAGCGTTCCGGCCTGGGCCTGGAGCTGCGCCAAGCTGATGTCGCCCACCACATATTTATAGCTGTCGCTGTAATAACTCTCGTGAATGGTGGTGAAGTCAAGCAAATTGAGCGACGCCGGACTGTCGTAACGATAGTAGATGCGCACTTGATAGTCGTTGGTGAAGTGCAACTGATGAGGGCTTTGCAGTTTTTTGTACTGATAGCGGTAGTCGTAGAGCTGTGCGGTGATGTCGCTCAGCACGGCCGAGCCAGTGGGGAAGCCGCCTGCGCCCTGCCCGAACATAAATTGCTTATAGTAGAACAAGCCTTTAATCACCACACCATTGAACTCGTCCTCCACGCTGTAGATGTACTTCTGCCGTGAAAGCAGATGCGGCATCACAGAAAGCACTATCCGGTCATCATCCACTTTCTCTGCCCAACCCACGAGCTTGATGCGGCGGCGCTTTTCTTGCGCAAACTGAATGTCGTGCTCATTCATGCGGCCTATGCCAAATGTGAAAACCAGCTCTGGTGGCACATACACGCCAAAGGCATGCACGGTGATGATAATCAGCTTAAAGAGCGAATCCCATCCGCCAATGTCGAGCGTGGGATCGCTCTCGGCAAACCCTAAACGCTGCGCCTCACGCAGGGCCTCAGCATAGTCCATCCCCTCATTGAAAATTTTGGAGAGAATAAAATTTGACGATCCGTTGAGAATGCCTTTCACGCTGATGAGCAAATCGTTGTCGTAATATTCCTCAAGATTCCGGATCACGGGGATGCTGCCGCACGCCGACGCATCGTAGAGCAAGGCAGTGCCAGTATGGCGCTGAAGGTGAATCATCTCTTGAATGTGGCGTGCCAGCATCTTCTTATTGCCGCTCACCACAGGCAATTTAGACAACAGGGCGCGCTTCACGATGGCGTAAGCGGCTTCTGCATCATCAATCAGCTCTACGATAAAATTGACGCGTTCGTCGGCAAACACCTCATCGGCATTATTCGTGAACTCAATTTCTGGAGCCTCAGCCTGATGCTTAGCCACATTTCGCACACATACTTTCACTATGCTCACATTTTCAGGCTTGATTTTTTTCAACACATCGTACAGTCCTTTGCCCACAGTACCGAAGCCAAACAGCCCGATGCGAATTTGCTTTGTCTCCATTCTTAATAATATTTCTCTATTGTTTGTTCATAAACGCCTGAATAATGTCATTCAGCTTTTCACTCTCCACCAAAAAGCCATCGTGGCCAAAATCGGAGTCGATGACACGGTATTCACAATCAGGGATATTCTCCACCATCACCTGATGATCAGAGGGCGGAAAAAGCAAGTCGCTCGATATGCTCACCACTAATGTGCGCGCAATAATACTCCGCAGCGCCTTTCCCACGCCTCCACGGCCACGCCCCAAATTGTGCGAGTCATAGGCCTGGAGCAAGCGGTAATAGGAGTAAGCATTAAAACGCCTGCGCAACTTCTCGCCCTGATACCGCTGGTACGACTGCACGCGGTGCTCGAAAGGAGTGGCGTAAGGCTGTGGTGGGTCGGCTTGTGTTTTATTGTATGCGCTACCGCCACGGTAGCTCAGCAACGCTAAGGCACGTGCCACCGCCATCCCGTTTAGTCCAGCCTCGGCATTACGTTCGCCAAAAGTAGGGTCGCCTTCTATCGCCATACGCTGGCTTTCGTTGAACGCCACACCCCAAGGATAGGCTTGCGCCCCGGTGGCAATCAGCACGCAGCGCTCTGCAAAGGCTGGCTGCATCACACACCACTCAAGACACTGAAAGCCGCCCACACTGCTGCCTATCAGCAATCTTACGCGAACGATTCCTAAATACGCAGCCAGCAGCTGATGCACACGCACCATATCGCGGATAGTGACCTTGGGAAAATCACCGTACCACGGCTCGTGCGAAGAGGGGCAGATATCCGCCGGTCCAGTAGTGCCATAGCACGACCCTAAAATATTGGCGCACACCACAAAATATTTCGCCGGATCGAGAAAGCGGCCAGCTTCCACCGTTCCAGGCCACCAGTCAGCCACATCGCTGTTGGCTGTGAGGGCGTGACACACCCACACCACATTGCTTTTGTCGGCATTCAAAGAGCCGTAAGTGTGGTAGGCCACCCTCAAGGAAGGAAGACGCTCTCCGCTTTCCAGCACAAATACCTTATTATATTCAAAAATCTTACTCATATTTCCTAAAACGACACAAAATTACAAATATTTATTCTACACCGCAAACTTACACTAAAATTATTTTCTCATCAATTAAGATAATTCAAAATATATAACCGCGAATTTACTAATTCAACAAAATTTTTAATTATAATCACATTTCTTTCGTGCGATTCGAGAAATTCGTGGTTAAAGATTGGATTATTTTTTATAAATTTGCGTGTCTCCATACGGATGGTGGCATTAAGCCATCGGGAACCAACGCACAGCGGTGCAGATGGGTATGGGGATTCCAGTAATTAAAGAAGGCGTTTATTTCGCTTTGTTCTTGGCACTCCAAAAGCCTGAGAAACTTTTTAATAGCTGCCCAGAAGAAAAGCAACAATAGATGCCCATCGGTATGCTTATTAGTATACACAATTCGCACAGCATTGCCACCTTGCGTGGCGGAGCGGTAACGGATAAGTGTATACTATATCATATCCGCGTGGGGTCTGAGTTGCTCGTTCTGGCAGCGACGGCAATCTCAGGGCCTTGGAGTGCGGGACGGGCAGATACAGGTCCTGCGCTTTTTTTATGCCCTGGAGCCACAAAAAAATCATCAAAAAGAAAAACCGCCAAATCCGGGGACCCATAGGCAAAAAAAAATACCATTATGCAGTTTAATAATTTGCAATTGTCCGCAGTTCTAAAAGTAGGAATGTGCATGATCAATGCCGATGGCAAAGTTGAAGAAGAGGAAAAAAGAGTGGTTTCTATTGGAATGGCAGAGTTTGGAGTCACACCAAAACAACTGGAACTTTTATTAACATTGGCCGATGCTATGACTCCATCGACAATGCTTGCCACTCTTGCCGCTCTTGATGATAATCAAAAGAAATTTGTATGCGGATTCTTGGCCACAATAATGATTTGTGATGGGGACATTGATGACTCAGAAGTGAAGCTATGGCAGCTCACATCATCACTTGCAGGCTTCCCTACTATGAACATAGCAGAAGCAGCAGAGTACTGGAGAACTCACTGACAACAGTTCATTGAAATATGAGATAAATATGAACAAAATAAAAACAGTTCTCGGACTTTTTCCTGCTTTTGTTCTCTTTTCATGCGCAGGCTCTCATAATCAAAACAGTACAGTTGCTTGTGAAGAGTATAATTATGAGCCAGTAGTAAAAGAATGCGTGTCAGACAAACAAATCCCTAAGGGCTTTTTTTTAGGGGAGGTTATTCCATATAAAGCCAAGAATAAAATGGAGGAAAATATGCTCAAACAATTTGCTTCATATACCTCAGCGCTACTACATGGAGACTTTGACAATGTATCTCATTACCAATACAAAGATGCAATTAAATATTACAGAAAGTATTATCCAGGTAAGTCTGATGATAGCATTATGAGAGTTTTTTTTGCCTCCGTCTCAGACGAAATGATACAGACAACAAATAAGTATAAAGGCTATGGCGTCAATATAGATTTTATTGTAAGTAGGATACTAAGAAAGGTTTCACAAGGTGATGATGTGATATATGTATTTGAAATTGTATTAAATACGGTTGGGAAAAAACTCCAATTATATACAACTCCGGATAAGACAATTGCTGTGTCTACAAATAAAGGAAAGAATTGGGCATTCAATGCGGTAAATGAAAACACCCCAAATGTTTTGCGCATTAGGTTTTCGGAAAATATGATTGATAAAGTGATGGGATATTAAATAGATACATTAATCTTTAAAACAAATCAAATGAGCGATAATAATTTTGGATCTGGCATTTTAGCATGTCTGATGTGGCTATATGCAATTAGCAGTCAAATAATGACAGTGGTTTTCTTTATACAGTATTGTAAGACGGACTCTATTGCGGAAATCATATTTATTGACGCTATCCTATCGGAAATAAAAGGACTTCTCTGGATTTTTTTCGTCTGGTAAGGTTTAATTACATTCGTATTATTCGGGATATTCGTGGTTTCTACAGATAAATAACGGTCGGGGCTAAGATGCGCTCCGACCGTTAATGCTGGGTTGGTAGTGATCCCGTGGGGAGTCGAACCCCAATCGAAGGAACCGGAATCCTTTATTCTATCCATTGAACTACGGGACCATGATGGCTTGCCGCCAAGCAATTTTTTGATTTCGCTATGCAAATTTAGCTATAATCTTGTAACTTTGCAAATAAGAAACCCACTTTGATATGAATGTGAAAATAGAACCATCGTGGAATGCGGAGCTTGCCGCCGAATGGGACAAACCCTATTTTGCGAACCTCGCGCAATTTGTGAAACAAGAGTATGCCCAAAAGCGCATTTTTCCTCCGGGCAAGCAGATTTTCGCCGCCTTCAACGCCACACCTTTCGATAAAGTGAAAGTGGTGATTCTGGGCCAGGACCCCTACCATGAGCCTGGACAGGCACACGGACTCTGCTTCTCGGTGAATGAGGGCGTGCCTTTTCCGCCATCGCTTCAAAACATATTCAAGGAAATTCACGACGACACCGGCGCGCCAATCCCCGCTAATGGCGACCTCACTCGCTGGGCCAGACAGGGGGTGCTGCTGCTCAACGCCACACTCACGGTGGAGAATCACCGCGCCGGCTCACACCAAGGCAAGGGTTGGGAAGAGTTTACCGACGCAGTGATAGCCCATCTAAGCGAACATCGCGAGCATCTGGTGTTTATACTGTGGGGGGCGTTTGCGCAAAAGAAGGGTGCAAAAATCAACCGGATGAAGCACTTGGTACTCACATCCCCTCATCCTTCGCCCCTCTCGGCATACCGCGGCTTTTTCGGCAACCACCATTTCTCGAAAGCCAATGCTTATCTCGCTCAGCACGGGCTGGAACCCATTAAATGGTGAGTGAGATCAACCACGAATAGCACCAATTTAACTAATTTGACACAACCCCATTTTATCCAATTAAGAAAATGCCGAACAGCATGTAGCCTGGTAAGGCATTAACTTGAGGAAATAGCATCAGCTAAATAAATACAAATGCGCGGACCCAGTTTCACAACTCGATCCGCGCCTGTTCTGTCTATTATTACCATTAAAAACTTGTCAAAATCATCATTGAATAATGAAAGACGAGAGTATTCTGATGCAAATTTCTTTCTTTTTCTTTTTTTGTGCAATAGGCTTGACAAATTCAGAAAAATATTCTATATTTGCCTTTAAATAGGCAGAATTGCAGAAAATTACTCTGCATTGTCTTTATGAAATAGAATGATTATGGTAGAGAAACTTGACGCAATCGACATTAAAATTTTAAAAGTGCTTCAGCAAAACGCTAAGCTCACCACCAAAGAGCTGGCTGAAGCCGTACACCTTTCAGCCTCACCCACTTTTGAGCGCCAAAAGCGTCTGGAGCGGGAAGGGTATATTCAAAAATACGTGGCGGTAGTGGACCCCGACATGGCTGGCAACGGTATGCTCGTGCTCTGCAACATCAGGCTCAAGCAGCACGGGAAAGAGTATGCCCGTGAATTTGTGGACGCAGTAAAAGACATGGAGGAAGTGACCGAATGCTTCAACACCAGTGGTGATTTCGACTATATGATTAAGGTGTTTGTGCGCGACATGCACCACTATCAAGACTTCGTGCTCAACAGGCTTGGTGAAATGCAGTCGATAGGATCTGTACACAGCGTGTTTGTGATCGGCACCGTTAAAAACGTGCATGCCGTGCCGGTGGCGCAATAAGCCACCGGGCCACAATCACCCCCAAAAAAGGACAGACAAAAAGGGCACCCCGAAATCACTTCGTGATGCCCATAGGAAAAAATAGTATGAATAAAATGAGGTAGTTTAAGGTTAATATCCTTATACTGCCACCACGATTCCGATGCACAGCACCGTGGTCACTACCAAATATCCTTGTTATCTTCCTTGCCACCTGAAAGGCGGCGGAACTATTCTCATTATAGAAAAGTGATCGGCTGAATCCTATGAATGCATATGGAACTTAAAGCCAAACAATACCAATTTACGCAAAAAAATTGCATTAATATTAATTGTCGACAAACACTCATACTCACCATTTCACACCACAAAGATATACAACAATCAGGTATTACGCAAACGTTTTAGTGTTTTCGAATCATTTTTTGTTTCATACCACACCCGTATCTTTTTGCATATTCTTTACATAATTACTTAATTTCAGCCAAGTTAATAAAAAATTCACCGTAGAATTAAATACATGGTAAAAGAAAGACACAAAGTAAATTAATTGGCATTTTTTATTAATTTTGCAAAATATTATAAAGTAATCATCCATTCCAAAGAAGCAACATCAAAAACTAAGGTGAGAGCCTGTAACTAAAAACTGAATGAGAAGTTTTTACCACATACTTACCCTGCTCACAATTCTGCTGCCAGCAGCGTTCACTTCATGCAAGGAGCAGATGAGCAACGACGTGGTGGTGCAGAACCAGAGCTTCACCGTGGCAGCAGACTCTGTGGTGGAGAGTGATTGGGTGGCGAAAGTGCTATCGCCAACGCATATCGTCACCAACTACTCACCTGCCGACACCTCCACGCTTGTCCACGACGGGATAGTGCGCTTCCGTCTGGCCTTCAACGGACACGACAACGAGCTGCCCCAGAACACCTGCCACTATGCCGCCATGGGGCGCGACACCACTGTCACAGCCTTTGAAGCCACACACACACTTCCGGCTAATGGCGACACCAAGGCCACAAAGTGGCATGTGAAAGTGGATTTGCGCAAAATGCTAAAAAAACTCGATGCCGACGGTATGTATGCCACTCCCACTGGCGACACTATCTATAAAGAGGAATTTAAGGGTGTATGGATAGCCGGTAACATTCCACCTCTCACATGGGACTGCTTCGACATAGAAAAGAACGCCAAACTAAAGCTGCACGAGACTGACTCTGCCGGTATCTATGAAATCACCATTCCCCTGCAGGTGAATCCTCAGCCTATCCCCTATTTCACGGAATGGAAAATCGACAAAGTCAACGAGAGCTACCCCATCATCAGCACCCCCATGCCCATTATCGACGCGCTGTATAACATGAGTGTGAGCGACGTTGCAAATGGGATGATGCAAGTGGATGGGGTGCCGACTTACCCGCTATGGGCCAATCACACACGCATAAGCTACCCCATCCTACTATCGCTTGCATACCTTAATCCAGAAGCGTCGATGGCGACACTGAGGAGCGCAGTAGCTAACGGTGTGATTTCGCATAAACATAAAGCGAGTGTGTGGCCTATCAACACCGAAGACATCTCGTGGACGATGGCAGCTTGGGAAATATATGCCGTGACCGGCGACAAAAAATGGCTCAAATGGGCATACAGCGTGGCCAAACGCACCATCGACGAAGAATATGAAATCAACAGCGACCGCTTCACCGGGCTGATTCACGGCGGAGGCCAGTTCGCTTTTACACAAGGGCAATTCTATCCCTCATGGATGGAATACAAGGACATTTATGAAAGTTGCTCGTTGGCGAACAACGTGTTTTTTGAACGCGCCTTTGAAATCCTCAACGATATGGGCGATGAGTTGGGCATCGACAGCGACTATGGCGAAAGAGCGCAAAACCTGAAGGATGCCATCAACGGAGCCTTGTGGAATGAGCAGCTTCACCACTATTTTCAATACACTTATGTGTATGCCGCTCCAGTGCAGTCGCCAGTAATCGACAATTTTGCACAAGCCATGAGCATACTGTGGAACATCGCCAGCGACGACCGAGCCGAAAACCTGATGATGTACACCCCAGTGAGCAGCTACGGCGTAACCGCCACCAGCCCTCATTACCAAAGCGACGACAAGGTGAACCTCAGCGAGGTGGTGACACCAATGGTGCAGGCGTTCTGGAACCTGGCGGCAGCAAAGACCGAGAACGAAAGTATGCTTCGCTATGGTCTGGGCGCCATGTATCGCGCTCAAGCGCTGTTCTGCGCCAACAAAGGCGCGCTGAATGCCTTTACTGGCATGCCTCTTGGCGCTGGAGCGGGCGACTTGGGGAGCGCAGCAGGCAATTTGGCCATGGTGTTCAGAATTTACGCCGGAATGACTTTTCTGCCCAACGGCATAGAATTCAACCCCTATGTGCCAGTGTTTCTCAACGGCAAGAAGGAAATCAAGGGATTTAAATACCGAGGCGCCACACTCAACATCACTATCGAGGGCACTGGCAGCGACATCGACCAGTTCTTTATCGACGGCAAGGAAACCAACGATAATTTCATAGACGCGAAACTAACTGGCGCGCACTCCATCCTCATAAAGATGAGCAACACAAAAAAAGCGCGCCAGCAAGTGACGCTGATGGGCAGCAACTTCAGCCTTCCACCCACCCCCTTAGTGCAATGGGGTAAAGACGAAAACACCTTGCTCAACTACTCAGCCCACACACGCTACCGCATGGTAATAAACGGGAATATAAGGTATGGCATCACCGACACGCTGTTTGCCATTCAGCCAGAGCGGTCGGTTTTCACCGTAAATAGCGTAATCAGTATTGGCAACCGCAGCTACAGCTATATCTCCAAGCCACATTACGTGATGAAGGAGGCACAGCAAATCCCATTCACGGCTTTTGCTGAAGCTGGCACCCTCCTTGTGAGGCAAGAGGTGGCCAAACGAGTGGCTGAGATGAGCACCGGCCGGAACCGTATGATCAGCCTTGAAGTGAATGTGCCCTCTGGCGGAGAGTACTATATCGACATTCGTTACGCCAATGGCATCAATCTTCCTATTTGCCCCACCGTGAGCGTGAAGGCGAACACCCACACACAGGGCACGATTGTGCTTCCACCACGGGGCGATGGCGAATGGCTCAACACCGGGTGGTCGAACATGATCAAGGCAGAGTTGCTTCGCGGGCACAACACCATCACCGTGGAGCGTATCGGAAACCACGGCTCAGAATCACCCGTGCTCCTCCACAGCATCCGTATCATAAAGAAGTGATTGGGTCATGACGCCATTTGCCCTGCCATTCACGCAGCTCAAAAAGTGGAAAGGCAGGGCAATAAACATTATCTATATCTATAAAACTGCGTTAGCCAAGGGGGAGGGTGCTACTTCAGAAGCGCCGCGCCCTCTTTGGTGAGGTAAGGCGTCAGACGCTTTACAGGAATCACCGCATAAGGCATGCCAGCCGCATAGCAGGCTATCTCATAAGGTCCATACAGGAAAATCACACCACCTTTCACCACCCATGGAGTGGCACCAGGGGCTGGGAAGATAGTAAAACTCACCCCCAAGCAATTTTTCAACTGTGCATTTGTTTTCACCTTAAAATACTTTTTCAGTCCGCCACGAATCATTAAATTCAGTTTGTGGCTTCTACGAACAAGGCTCTCGCTCATGTTCTTTCCGTCGCTCTTGCGGAAAGTGGCACCCACACGATAAGGCATACCATGTGCCGCCCCCATCGGGTAGTCGTATCCTTCCAATTCAAAGGTGACCAGCTTAGCAGTCTCATACACCTTTTTGAATGTAAACTTTGTGGTCAGGTCGGGTGTGTCATTTTCATCAGTCTTGATTCTCACAACCACCGCATCCACCAATTCGTCAGCACTGGCGAAGTTTATCAAGCTCACATTCATCAATTCAGCCATCCACTTCTTCACCGCCACGGCAAGTGCAGAATTGCCAGTTGGCACATCAATAGTGGCTTCTGCATAGGGAACAAAGTCGGTGCTCCATTCCTTGGTCCATTCCTTCGCATCAGCCGAAGGCTCCCATGTGCGCTTCGCATGCTGCCTATTCACCTCTAACACTCCTGCCGCCTGCATCATCATGCTCACCGACAGCGCCATCGTCAACACTAACGAAATTCTTTTCATCGAATTCATAATTTAGCCATTAAACATACTGATTAACTTACGGCAAAGATATATAAAAAATCGTTGCACAAATCATTTTATCCCCAAAATCACCTGGGCCACATATAGGAGTTTACACGATTTTTTGTAACTTTGCACGATAATATAAGAGATTTGTATGCAAAAAATTAGAAATGTTGCCATTATCGCTCACGTTGACCATGGCAAGACTACGCTGGTAGATAAGATGCTCGAAGCCGGCAATCTGTTCCGCGCTAATCAGGAAATGGGTACACAAATTCTTGACAGCAACGACTTGGAAAGGGAAAGAGGTATCACCATTCTGTCGAAGAATGTGTCGATCCACTACAATGGTTACAAAATCAACATCATTGACACCCCTGGCCACTCCGACTTTGGTGGCGAAGTGGAGCGTGTGCTGAATATGGCCGACGGCTGTCTGCTCCTCGTTGACGCATTTGAGGGTCCAATGCCACAAACCCGATTCGTGCTCCAAAAAGCTATCGAGATTGGGTTGAAGCCTATTGTGGTCATCAATAAAGTGGACAAGCCAAACTGCCGCCCCGATGAAGTGCAGGAATCTGTGTTTGAGCTGATGTGCAACCTCGACGCCACAGAAGACCAGCTCGACTTCCCCACCGTATTTGGCTCGGCCAAACAAGGCTGGATGAGCTTCGACTGGAATAAGCCTACCGACAATATCAATGCAGTGCTTGACTCCATCATCAAATACATACCAGGCCCTGAGATTGTGGAGGGCGACCCACAAATGCTTATCACCTCACTCGACTATAATTCCTACGTGGGACGTATTGCAGTGGGGCGCGTGCACAGGGGCGAGCTTACCGATGGCATGGAAGTGGCACTTTGCCAGCGCGACGGCAAGGTGGTGAAGCAGAAAATCAAGGAGCTTCGCACATTTGAGGGCATGACACAGGTGCATGCCGACAAAGTGAAAAGTGGCGACATCTGCGCTATTGTAGGCCTGGAAGGATTTGAAATTGGCGACACCGTGAGTGATCCCAACAATCCCGAGCCACTGCCACGCATAGCCATCGACGAGCCTACTATGTCGATGCTCTTCACTATCAACGATTCACCCTTCTTCGGCAAAGACGGAAAATTCGTAACCTCCCGCCATATCAATGAACGCTTGCAGCACGAACTTCAAAAGAACCTTGCGCTCCGTGTTGAAAAAACGGAAAGAGAAGACGCATGGAATGTGTTTGGCCGTGGCGTGCTTCACCTCAGTGTGCTGATTGAAGAAATGCGCCGTGAGGGCTACGAGCTTCAGGTGGGTCAGCCACAAGTGATTGTAAAGATGATCAACGGTGAGAAATGCGAGCCTATTGAAAGCCTCACCATCAATGTGCCAGAAGAATATTCCAGCAAAATGATCGACCTTGTCACTCGCAGAAAAGGCGAAATGACAATGATGGAAACGCAAAACGACCGCATTCACCTTGAGTTTAAGATTCCATCAAGAGGCATTATAGGCCTGCGCACCAATGTGCTCACGGCGAGTGCCGGTGAAGCCATCATGGCGCACCGCTTCCTCGACTATGAGCCTTGGAAGGGCGACATAGTGCGCCGCACCAACGGGTCGATTATAGCAATGGAAAGCGGCACAGCCTACGCCTACGCTATCGACAAACTTCAAGACCGTGGCAAATTCTTTATCTTCCCACAAGAAGAAGTGTATGCCGGTCAGGTGGTGGGTGAGCACAGCAAGGACAAAGACCTTGTGGTAAACGTGACCAAGAGTAAAAAGCTCTCCAATGTCCGCGCATCTGGCTCTGATGAAAAAGCCAAGATTGTGCCTCCAGTGGTATTCAGTTTGGAAGAAGCACTCGAATACATCAAGGCTGATGAATATGTGGAAATCACTCCACACCATCTGCGCATGCGTAAAATTATTCTCGACGAACTTGAGCGCAAACGCCTTGCAAAATCCACTGGTGCAGAGGAATAAGCATCAATAAATAGAATACCTCTATATACAAAAATTGGCTGCCATAATCATAAGGCAGCCAATTTTTGTATGCTCACGTATAAAAAAACAGTTAATATATGTCAAGGACGATTATGGCTATACACAACGTTAGTAATGTGCTGTATTAATGGGCGGACGCGACATGTCGCGTCCCTGTTGTTTGGATGTGCAAGTAAACGGGGGGGGGAAAAACCTAACACAAAACCTCTAATCTCTAACTTCTCCTAATACCATGTGACACCATTGCTGGAACTGGAATGCTTGTCGTATTTCACATCGCTAAGGATGCTCGACTTCACGGCTATGTGGAAGCTATAGCTCTTATATGGCCCTACGGGCACAAAGCTCGCGCTCATAGTGAAGCAGTGCATTTCTCTCGAAATATTGCAATTCATGTAGGCAATTTTATGCAAATCAAAGTTATAGCTTGCCGACATGGATATACTCCAATTTTTTGTAGGGCGCACATTGCCGCTCAAACTCAAATTTTGTGTCCAGCGCCCCTTATATTCCATACGTTTGTAATCAAAATCACCATAACCATAGTTAAGCGAATAGTTGAAGGTGAGACTCCAAGGAAAATCCCACTTCATATAGCCGTCGCTGTCAAGCTCTATGCCATTGTCGGTGGACTGGTCATCACCACGGGCCTGCTGGCTGTCGTCGTCGTCGAACACGCTCTTCTGCACATTTTTCTTCTTGTCCTTTCCTCGCCCAAAAAGCTTTTTGAACGTGTCGTTGTTGAGCGTATAGTTAAACGAGGTGCCAGTGCTTGCCAAGCGGCCCCAGCCACCGCCGTGGAAAAGACGCAATTTATTGATGCGCACAGGTGTTCCATACTTGTTCACACCATATTTATACACGTCCCAAGTAGCGCTCAAATTCAAGTTAAAGCCCTTGGTTATACGTAGCAGCATCGAGGTGTTCAGATTGCTCCACCGCAGAGAGTCTGCAGCAAAGTTATAACTCTGACTAAGCGTGAGATTTTCTATAAGCGACACCTTCTTGTAGCCCGTGCTATCTTGGTCGCTTTTCACCTTTGCCTCAAGGTTGTTGGAAATATTAAAGGATATCACCCCTGATTTTCCACTGGCAGCATTGCCATATAGTCCGTGGCTAAAATAAGAGTATTTCACCGGCTCTTTCGTACCATCGGCATTCACACGCTCATAGTGGCCATAGTATCCCCAGAATGGCGTGCTAAAGTCGGGCGAAGCCGAAAACGACACGCTCGGCGTGATCACGTGGCGTATCATGTTCACCTTATCGCCAAAAAACTTCAGTGGCTTGAAGAAGCCATAGAGTTTGGTGCTGAACGACAGGGAGAAATTAAAGTCGAACACATTATAGAAATTATAAGTGGTGTCACGAACCACAGCGTTCAGGTTCGGATCCCATTGCTGACGAATCTTATTCGTGTACATCCGGTCGTTGAGCGTGATGGCTGGCGTCACATTCAAGTATTTAAACACATTGAACGTGGCATTGATAGGCACTGTGTGCGACATGCCATTACGCCAGTCTTTCACAAGGCTCTTCTTGAAGAACTCGTCTTGCTTGGCAGTAAGCGAGTTCTGAAACCGTCCAGAATAGGATATTTTTATTTTCTCATACCAGCGCTCGTCGCCCACAGCCTTTTTTCTCTTGAAAGGGGCGAACTGGCTCATCGTCACCGTAAGGTTCGGGAACGAAACCGACAGTGTAGAGTCGGCTGTGCGCTGCGAAATACTGGCTGTGGTAGAGAAGCTCCACCTTGATCCAGGGCGCTTATAAGTCATGTTCACCGTGCTACTCTTAGTGTTTTCGGTGAAATTACTGTTATAGTAGTCGTCAAGATTGTTGCGCGAATAGCCACTGGTGGCGAAATTAACACTGGCGGAAAAACTCATATTGGGATTAGCCTTTTGATCCTGCGTGTGGGTCCATTGTACACGGAAGTTTTTCATCTTAGAGTAGTCTGCATCGCCTTTCTCACCATTCACAGTCACAAGGTAGCTCAAATTGAAGTTGCCATGAAATTTGTAGCGTTTTGCATAATTGCTTTGGGCAGTCAGCCCCCAGCCACCGCGCGTATATAGTTCGCCAGTCAAAGCCAAGTCGGCGTAATCGCTCAGCGCCAGATAATAGCCGCCGTTGCGGAGATAGAACCCTCGATTATAGTCTTCACCAAATGTGGGCACCAGCACGCCACTATGGTATTTTTCAGTGAAAGGGAAAAAACCGAACGGCACAGCTATAGGAAGCGGAAGGTCTTCAAGCACCATGTAGGCTGGACCAGTCACCACATCTTTCTTGGGGCGAATTTTACCCCTCGTGAGCTGGAAATAGAAGTGGGGGTGCTCGTGGTTGTCGCAAGTGGTGTATTTAGCGTTTTTGATATAGAAGTCCTCATCGCTCACCTTCTTGGTAATGCCGCCTGTGAGAAAGCCTTCGCCCTGCTCTGTGACAATATCGGTAATCAAGCCTTTTTCCGACTTGAAATTGTAGGTCATTGTCTTTGCCTCATAGGTGCCGCTCTTATCCTTAAACACTGGATTACCTGCGACTTCGCCAGAGGTGTCGATGGCACCGATAGCATACACCTCGCTCTTCGCCATATCCATATTGAGCCGTGACGCTGTGAGCTGAATGCCTCCGTAGGTGATATTGCCTTCGCCAAACATTCGGGCATTGTCCTTGCCATACATCACAATGGAGTCTTTTGCTGAAAAATTCACAATGTGGTCAAGATCGACACGCTCTTTTTTAAAGCGTGATGTGTCGGTGGTTGTAGCCTTATCTTCTGGCTTAACGCCCGCCAACGAGTCAACAGCAGCAGTTATACCGTCGTGAAGCGCAATCTGCGCCGACGCACCGCTCCTGTCTGGCATCAGCGAGGCCAGAATGGCAAGAGTAATCAATATGGGGAAAAAGCGGAGTTTCAAATTTGCGTAACACTGCAATTAGCCTACAAAATTAAGAATTTCTGCTCACCTATACGCCATATTAAGATACAGAAATGTGCGACTTTCACATTATTTACAAATAATTTTTGTAAAAACGTATTATGGCTGAGTATTTTGTCGAAAGAGAAATCAGGCACAGCGGTTACTTGAAATTCTGGTCAAGCGAAGTGTAATCAGGCTCGCCAAAAAGCGTAGCAAGGTCATCGAATCGCTTGATTGTGCCTGCGCCAAATTTGCTCAAAGAGCTGCGTACTTTGGCAATGGTTTTGCATCGCGTGATTCTCGACTTGCTGTAAAATTTGTCGGCATAGCACACCACTTTCTCTTCCACACTGACTGGAAGCATATCGCGAACTGGCAAGTCTAAATGCTGGTCGATGATGTCCTGCGCCGATATTCCCGACCCCGTGTGCCGCTCACACACCAGAGCGTGGCGATGCAGGCCAATCTCGTCAAGCATTTCGCGTCCGAGTATGCCATGTTTAATGTATGGCTCTTTTCCACAGCAGTAAATGCCTGGAGCATAGGTTTTGCAAATGCCGATATCGTGCAGCATAGCGGCCTCGAAGGCAAAATCAGCGTCCACCTCGCCACCATTAGCCTTGAAGCGAGCGCATAATTGCCCTGTGAGCAACGCCACCTGGGTGGAGTGCTTCACGAGCAGTTCATAATCGGGGTCACCCGGTTTATAGAATTTTGAAATGATAGACAGGTAGTCGAGCATAATAATAAAAGGCGTTGTGAATACCGTATGATAAATATCAAGAAACTATCGTCATTTTTTGACACACCATTAGTTTCTAAATAAGGCGGAAACATAAATGATTCCGCCTTACATATATTTCAGTAACAAACATTAGTCAATAGTTGTAAGCCAGCCGTGAGTGTCGGGGTACTCCCCTTTTTGGATGGCGAGCAAGCGTTGATAGAGCTGGGTGGTGACAGGTCCCGGCTTACCGTCCTTTGCGATAATGTAAGCCTTGTCGCGGTCAAAGTCATACACCTCACTAATCGGGGCACACACAGCCGCAGTTCCACACTCCGACGCCTCGTCCACTTCCGCAAGTTCTTCTACAGGAATCGGACGGCACTCCACCTTCAAGCCAAGGTCTTTAGCAATCTGCTGCAGGCTCATATTGGTGATGGATGGTAAAATGGAGTTTGATGCGGGGGTAATGTAGGTGTCGCCTTTTATAGCGAAGAAGTTGGCTGGCCCGCATTCATCAAGATAGAGTTTTTCCTTCGGGTCGAGGAAAAGCACGGCAGAATAGCCCATGGCGCGGGCGCGGGCTGTGGCCCTTAGGCTACCGGCATAGTTGCCGCCGGTCTTAAATCGGCCAGTGCCGCAAGGCGCCGCACGATCGTACTCACGGAATATCGCCACTTTAGTTGGCTGAAAGCCTGTCTTGAAGTATGGACCAACAGGACCTCCAAAAATCACCATCATGTAGTCGGTAGATGGCTGCACGCCAATTCGTGGTGTGATGCCAATCTGCACTGGGCGAATATAGAACGAGCATCCGCTCTCGAATGGTGGCACAAACCGCTTGTTCAGCTTCACCACGCTTTTCACCATTTTTAAAAATAATTCAGAAGAAATAGGCTCCATCAACAGCCCGTTTGCACTCGACTGAATGCGTTTCAAATTCTCCTCTGGGCGGAATATTCGAACCACGCCGTCCTTTCCCATGAAGGCCTTCATGCCTTCAAAAATTTCCTGGCCATAGTGCAGACAAGTGGCCGCCATGTGAATATTGATAGTTTCGGAGTCGGTAATTTCCATGTCGCTCCACTTCCCGTCGGTGAATGTGGCACGCACATTATAATCAGTCTTGAAATATCCGAATGACAAGGATGTCCAATCAATATTTTCCATATTACTCATTACACAATATAAATATAGTTGTTGTTGTTAAATTAATCCTACAAATCATCAGTTTAGCACCGTGTCCATAAGCAGCCACAGCGAGGCCCCTTTTTTGCAATAACTGGACAACATAAATAAGAAAGCGCCATACTCAAAGAGCCACCTTCTGCGTGATATTTCCAATTTTTACAATAAAAATCCCACGGGAGGCAATTTTCAATTCATAGCTACCCACATTCAATGTGGCTTGCGAAACGAGTTGTCCAAGAATAGTGAACACCCTTACCGTGATGCGGCGCTGCGTGCGAATCGTTATCGTGCCGTCTTTCCCGAAAATTTCCACACCATCGGTCAGTGATGGGTCAACCAGACTTCTGCCTTGCACCCTATGCTGAACTTCTCGCCACTGGAATTGATTAGAGGCAAGACCGCATATCGCAATACACGTCAGCATCAAAAATATGACCAGCGAGCGCTTCATGAAATCATTATAGCCGTTATTCAATTACAAAGTTACAAAAAAAATGTCATAGGAGAGCCAATACTCGCCAAATAGTGACAGCCGCCCCATAAATGCTACTGTCGAATGTGATGGAGCACCAGCCTTCCTAAAATCTTCACCTCTGCCCTGCGCGATAATTCTCCAGGGTTTGTACCAGGCTCTCCTTCGGGCACAGGAATACCCTTTGCCTTGTAATGCGCCTCCCAAAATTCTGGAATGCAGCCATTAGCGTCGCGGAATGTCATGGGCACCGTAGAGAAAATGGGGGTGCCATTACTGGCAACATAGCTTTTCTGCACCAGCTCGCTGCAATATATCTCATCGTCGCTGGGCATGTAGTCGAAATCATAGGACCGGCCAAGATAAGAAAACGCATTCTTCACCGACTGCTCCACATTAAAGGGTACCGACACTCTCCCCACTAAAATAAAAGGCGGCACAGAATCGGCCATGGGTTTGCTTTCAGCCCAGAGACTGTCTAAAGCGCAAACTCTAACTCCTCTATAATCCGCCTGTATCACAGAAAGGCTTCCTTTCTCTCCCTCCATGAAAAAAATAGCCACATGGTCGATAGGCAATTGACTGAGCCCTTCGGTGACTGCAGTTATGGCATTGCCTTTAGTATTAACCACAAAGAGCAGATCGGCATCGCGCAGACTATCGCTCGTCACTACACTCATGTGTGCATGGCAAAGCGAAGTGAATATGAAAAAAGATAGAATTATGAAACTTCTAAGCATGGTGCAAATTTACAAGATTCACTAAAACAAAACAATAATAGCGAGAAATATGGATAAAAATTGGCGAAATGTTTTGATATTAAGGGGAAAAGCCGTAAATTTGCACCGCAATTTTTAATAACAATATAAATTTTTCAAAGTAATGTACTTAGATTCAGAGAAAAAGAAAGAAATCTTTGGCACATACGGCAAAAGTAATACTGATACTGGTTCTCCAGAGGCCCAGATTGCATTATTCTCAGTTCGTATTGCCCACTTGACCGAACATTTGAAGGCCAACAAGAAAGATTATACCACTCAACGCGCACTGAAGATGCTTGTAGGTAAGCGTCGTCGTTTGCTGGATTACCTGATCCGCAAAGACATCAACCGCTACCGTGCCATCATCGCCAAGAAAGAGCTCGGCATCCGCAAGTAATCGGCCGGTTGAGAGATTTATCTCTAAAACAAACGAAGCAATACAGTGCCAAGAATGTTACATTCTTGGCACTGTTACTTTTATGAAAAATGCACAATTCACGATTTTTGCCGCTTTTTTTTCACAAGCTGATGCAGTCTTTTACCCACTTCTCATATCTATAAACAAATAGAGTACACCCATACCGTATTTATATATGAATGATGTTAAAGATATAGTTGAGAAAGTGAAGAACGGCGACACCGCTGCACTGAAAGCCCTCTATGAGGCGTATATTCCCATCATGAAGAATGTGTGTTCACACATAGTAGGCTCAGACCAGCACGCAACCGACGACATAGTCCAAGAGGCTTTCATACTCGCATACTACAACATCAATCAATTGAAAGACTGCTCTAAATTTGGCGCATGGTGCACATCTATCACTAAAAACTTGGCGCTGAAGCATATGGAGAAAAAGAGAAATCAAAAGACTTTTCCATTTTCTGCGCTGAGAAATGATAATATCGACTACGGGGACAGGGAGGCCTCAGAATCTGCGCTCGGCGAAAAGGAAATTTTGCGTCTCATCGAAAACCTGCCCAAAGGATATGCCAAAATATTCAAACTTAATGTCATAGAAGGCTATTCACATGGTGAAATAGCAGAAATGCTTGGCATAGCGCCACACAGCTCGTCGTCGCAACTGGCAAGAGCCAAGGCCCTACTCCGAAAAAAGATCAACAAACAAGGCCTTGCTGTGCTGACGCTAATTCTTGTAGGCGCATATTTCTACAAATATTTGCTAAAGCACACCGCTTCTTCACCGAAGATGATATCAGAAAGAAAAAGTGACAAAAACTCTGAAAACAACGACATCACCACTAAAAGCCACGCAAAAATAACGGCTTCCACCATCACTCGCGCTACCGCCATTAAGTATAACACTGGCGCTACTGGCAGTCATACGAGCACCGATTTCACAAAACCAGACTCTATAGAGTTGGTGGCCAAAGTGGAGCAGCCTACCGACACAGCGCAAGCAGCTTCTATCATAGCATCGGTGATGACCGACAGCATTCCGTCAGACACTGTAATAATCAAAAATCCCACTCCTATTATTCCGCAGCCAATCAACAGCTATTTTACAGAAGCCTCCACACAAAAAAAGAAGAGGAGCTGGGAATTCCTTGCCGCAGGGTCGGTAGGCCCTGCCTTGGCGCAAAGCGTGATAAAAGTCTTTGCAGGGGGCAATAATGATATAGGGTCGGATGCGCCACCCCCTGTTATTCCCGACAGAATCACTACATGGGAAGACTATTACAATTATCTCGTATTGAACGGACATTCAATTGTCAATGCTAATGCGCTGAAGTCCATTGCTCTGAATAATAGTGGAAAAATAATAGAGCGTGAACACCACGACAAGCCCATCACATTTGAACTGTCAATTACAAAATCGTTCAGCCACAAATGGAAAATTGAAACAGGATTGCGCTACTCTTACTTAAAATCGAATTTCACTTTAGGAGAAGGCGCTTACTACATCGACCAGACTCAAAGAATACAGTATTTAGGAATCCCAATTAGGACACTTTACAAATGGACAAGTCTAAAAAAATGGACGCTATATTCTTTGGCTGGCGTTCTTCTTAACATACCTATGCACGCTACTGTTAATGAGATTGACGTGACAGGCAATATAATTCCCTATAAATCAAAGTCACATATCACGCCGCCACTGCAATGGTCGATTGAATCCGGTATTGGCCTGCAGTATGACTTCACGCCTAAGTGGGGCATATATGTGGAGCCTTCCATCAAATGGTATATTCCAAACGGAAGCACTATCCACACAATCTGGACAGAGCACCCGTTCACCGTCACCGTGCCTTTTGGCATCAGATTTACATGGTAAATAAAGATGAGCATGCAGTCTTTCCTTCACACGCAATATCATAGTTGTAAGAATTCAAATCTTTCAACTATATGTATAAAGCAAAAGACTACTTACACAACGGGGTTCTATTCCTCAACAATGCTATGCGTCCACAGCGCAAAAAACTGAGCACGCTCATGATTTATTCCACCACTAAATGCCAATCGCGTTGCAAGCACTGCTCTATATGGCAAAAGCCCGTGGAGCATCTGGCGTTGCACGACATTATACAAGTGATGGGTAGCAAATGTATAACCAAACACACGACCGTAGGCTTGGAAGGTGGCGAATTTCTTCTGCATCCACAAGCCGACGAAATTATGAACTGGTTTATGCATCACCACCCCAACTACACGCTACTGTCAAACTGCCTCCAACCAAAACGTGTGATAGAAGCTGTAAGGAAATATCATCCGGCGCACCTTTACGTCTCTCTCGACGGCGACAAGGATACGTATAAGGCGATGCGTGGCTGTAATGGACACGACAGGGTGATTGAAGTGGTGAGTGCCCTTAAAAAAGAAGTTCCCATCTCACTGATGTTTTGCCTGTCGCCATGGAACAGCTTCAAAGATATGGAATACGTCATCAATGTGGCCAAAGAGCACGAAATCGATGTGCGGATTGGCATATACGGAACGATGGATTTTTTCAATACCACTGCAGAACTTCTCACCACCGACAACGGCAACTTCATCGAAAGCATTCCCCATAACATTCACGACACAGAGGAAAACTTCGACTTCGTGGCTTTATACAATGAGTGGAAGAACTATAAATTAAAATTAAGATGCCAAAGCATTTTTAGCGAGCTGGTAATTCACTCAAATGGAGATGTGCCCCTATGCCAAAACCTTGGCGTAACATTAGGTAATATTCACAATCAGTCGCTAGACGAAATTTTCAATTGTCGCGAAAATGTGAATACACAGTGCAAATATTCAAAAGAATGCAACAAATGCTGGATCAACTTCCACCGGAAATACGATATAATCCTACTGCGCAACCTCGAAAAGATATTTCCAAAGAAGCTCATTGAGCACTTCTATGGCAACTATCAATGGACAGCCAACGACAAAATAACATATAACGATTATTTCAAAAATATTAGCAAGGAATGATTAAAAGCATCATCAACAGATACAAGCACATTCGCAGCAAGCAGCTACTGGGCAAATCGTACACAGGACAATACGCATTCGTCGGGATAGGCAATCACAGCACAAACAATCTTTATCCGGTGCTTAGTTATCTACATGTTCCATTAAAATACATTTGTTGCAAAAGTCCTGACAAGCTGAAATTGATTGAAGCGGCATATACAGGAGTTAAGGCCACGACAAATTTACAGCAAATTTTAGTTGATGAAGACATTAAAGGGGTGTTCGTCTGCACATCGCCACAGTCAAATTTTCATATTGCGGCGGAAGTGATCAAAAGCGGAAAAGCTGCATATATTGAAAAACCTCCATGCCACAATTCTGAAGAGCTCAACACTTTGATAGAATACAGGGAAAAAGCAGACAAGCAGGTAGTGGCTGTGGGGCTGCAAAAGCGCTCAGCCCCCACCATCATAAAGCTAAGAAATGAAATTAATAAAGCTGGAGGCACAGTTACCTACAACTTAAAATACCTAACAGGGAAATACCCAGAGGGGGACATTCTTACCGACCTGTTTATTCATCCAATAGACTGCATAGCGTATTTATTCGGCAATGTGGAAGATATTAAAATGGAAAAAGTGGAAAATCACACCCTTTTTTTGATAATGAAGCATAAGAAAGCAGCGGGAATTGTAGAACTTTCCACAAACTACTCCTGGAATGGAAGTAAAGAGCACCTTACAGTGAACACAAGCAAGGGTATCTTCGAATTAGACCAAATGGAAAAGCTCAAATGGAAAGGCAAGCCAAAAAGCATGGCTGGAGTACCGTTAGAAAAGATTTTCCATCAGCAAACAATCAAGAAGAACTTAGTTGAGCGTAACAACTTCGTGCCAACACTGCAAAATAATCAAATTTACAGCCAAGGATACTATGACGCCATCAAAAACTTCATCGACCGTGTGGAAAACAAATATGACGCCGAAATAACCACATTAGAAAACATTATCGAAACTTACAGAATATTAGACCACATACGCCACAATTAGCCTCTATTTCCCCCACCCAACACTCCATACCCAAATTTCATTAACAAAATTCTATAAAAGTACACTTGCCACGTAGGGACGCATGGTCCGTGCGTCCGCCACCCCCACCATTGAAAAAACAAAAACATAAACGAAAATAAGGAAAAAACAAGAAAAAAAAAGAAAAGAAAAGACAACCCATGCATGGCAAGACTGAATATCGGACCCGGACGCACGGCTCGTGCGTCCCTACGCCACCAACTGAGACATACAGCCAATGTATCGAATGACAAAAAATTTCTGCGGGATCCGCGGAATCCGTGGGAGGCACCAACACTTTCTATATTGCAGCATCATATCCTTTCTATTATTTTCTGATTCTGGTCGCCCAGCAGGGGGGGGAAAAAAGTGTGGGGATTATGCGTGGGCTTTGTGCGGTGCGGGCACAAAAAAAGGAGAGCGG
>ERZ808278.257-NODE-257-length-41329-cov-15.549959_pt1 | contig 41329 bp, 79 predicted proteins | sample MGYA00521239_ERZ808278 | MGnify/ENA primary metagenome ERZ808278 (study PRJEB31516, sample SAMN03275600) | gut metagenome | biome: mammalia-associated habitat; material: feces | host: Papio cynocephalus | place: Kenya | collected 2012-07-17 ... | reverse complement strand
ACTTTCCTCCTTACCCACTAACCCACAAAGTTAGTGGGTATTTTTATATCCCAAAATCCTGACATTTGAATATCAAAGATACTGCAACGCCCCATCCTGCGGATGTGACATTTGAATATCATCAACTTAAATCGTCTCCAAACCACTTGTTTTGGCTGTCTGCAAGGGTGCTTAGGGAAAAATTCCCTAAGATATATATAATATATACTAACTAAAAATGAACGTACCTATGTACTATAATCTAAATAAGAATTATTTTCACTTATAGACGAGTCAGAAGTGTTATTCAAATATCAAACTTTGTACGAGACTGATATTTGAATATACGCTTTACAAAGACTGCAATGACATTCAAATATCAAAATCTAAAAAGAGAAAAATATTTAAGAAATTATTCATAATATTCTTTTAGATTTCACTTGACAACTGGTTTGTTCTTTGATATAATAGTGGCACAAACAGACGAACAGAAAGGAGACAACAAAATGTTTGATATTGATAGATTCCTTGCTGGTGAGCAGGGAGTAGAGGTATACAATCAGCGCACATTCAATCAGTTCCGCGCATGGGCTTCGCGTCATGGCTGGACTTGGCGCAATGGAGCAGACCCGATGAGCGAGGAACTGCTGGATGATGGGAACTATGGGCTGTCTACGGAACACGGTACGAAGCGTTATGTTGGCAACAGGTGTAATGTCTACATCATGCTGAACGGCCATCTGAGCCAGCGTCAGCAGTGCTACGCACGAAGCCACAACATCGAGCGCGTCAACTTCAACAACATCCCTGACGACACCCTTGTGGACGAGGATGGTTTCGAGGTTGAAACTCTGTAAGAAAAATTTCCAAAAGGTCTTGACATTCCTTTTAGATTCTGCTATAATAGGGGCGTAAGGAGGTACAGAAAGATGCCCAATAATTATGGTTTCAATATCGGTGACAGAATCATCACCACACGGCAGTACGAACGCTGTCCTGCTGGTGAGGTTGGCATTGTCACCTGTCTTATCGACATGAAAGGCGGCGGCAACTTTGAGCCGTTCATCGTGTGCAAGATGGAGTCTGACGGTGGAGACTTTCACCCTATGACTGACATCTGGCCGCGCATTTCCGAGGGTACTGTTCCCGGAAGTAACAAGACGCTGGCAGAGCAGATTATGGAGCAGAATAACTGGTCTTGTGAACAGTCGTACTGGTATGGCTTCTCGCCTGAGTGCCTGAAGAAGTTTACTGGCGCATACAAGCGCAAGATTCATGTTTGCGATGTATGCGGCGGTCAGAAGCCTATTACTAGAATGGTTCGTTCCAAGAAGGGCAAGTATGTATGTAATTCTTGCCTTGAGCGCAAGAGTTATTCTACTAAGAATAATACCCGTGTAGGTAGACCCACCAAGGCTGGCTGGACGTTCGGTTTTGAGTTCGAGTGCGTTCCCAAGTCCAAAGAGGACGAGGCCGTTCTGGTATCTAAGAAGTGGGGATTCGTCCCTACGTCTGATTCGTCCATCCCTAACAATGGCGTAGAGCTGAAGAGTCCCACCATCAACGGACGTTCCAGCTTGAAGCGGATGTTTGATGCGGCTAACGAGGCCGTGGATTTCTCTGACAGCCGTTGCGGTCAGCACATCAATGTTGGTAACACATGGATGGATTCGACCATTCTGAACGCTATCCGCAGTCGTGGAACGGATATTTTCTATCCGCTGGAAAACTACATGGACAATCACAGGTCGCAGACCGAGAAAGTCTGTGGTAGATTCTTCCAGTCCTACTGTGGCCGTTGTGGTACGGGTGGCGGCTACCATCATGGCGACTGGCTGAATCTGGACAACAGTAACCGTGTCGAGTTCCGTATCAGCAAGTTCGTCACTCCTGAACAGTATTTCAACCTCGTGAATATGTGGGTTGATATGCTGGACACCATCCACAAGAAGTACGTCATGTGTGGAATGGCACAAAAGGCGGCAAAGGAAACTGGCAAAGAACTTGTCAAAATTTTCCAGCAGTACGCCGAAAAATAATTTCCAAAAGCCCTTGACAAATTCGTAAGAATCTGTTATAATAAAGATGTTCCAAGGGAGTCAGAGTCCCAAAGAACACCGCGACCTACGCCTAAAAGGTCAACCGCAGAAACATCTGAGCGAGAAAGGATTTGCAAATGGAAAACAAGCCACCCGGTTAGGTTTCCCCTTATCTAAAAGAATCTGCGAAAACTGAATAGTAAAAGGGTTTAATATGATTAGAAACAAAGGCCATCCCTAAGTAGCTGATATATTAAATTTAATTGATTAAAAAGTCTTTTGTCGGTTTTCTGGTAAAACCAACCATCCTAAGCCGTTATGCTTGCTTAGTGATGCTGGCTAGGGTTAATGTGCCTAGTCGGAGGGCTGGCGGTTATGTGACAGACACAAAGCTAGTTATCATTCCACTGGTTTGGTAATGATGCGTGTCTGGGGGCTATAACCAAGAGCCTATCATGTGGGGGCTTAGTCAAGCGGCTAAGACGCTGGATTTTCATTCCAGAAGCAGGGGTTCGATTCCCCTAGCCCCTACCACTTGATAGTATCTTCTTTATCTTGGACACGTTTTCGGCCCAAACACTGCATGGTCTGCTACATCAGTGGGGCTATCCCGGACATGATATAAAACCGTCCACTCTTATAGCGGTATAGCCAAACAGGTTAAGGCATCAGCCTCTGAAGCCGACATTTTCTGGTTCGAGTCCAGATACCGCTACCACTCGTCGGCTTGTGTGAATACGGCAATATTCACAGCGTCCCGGATGTGACGTAAAACCATCCATACATAGTGGCGCATCGCCTAAAGGCAAGGCAGTCGATTCTAACTCGATTAGGGCATGAGGGTCTGCACCTCATCTTCGGTGTTCAATTCATCGTGCGCCAACCAACCTATGTCACTGGACGTTCAATCCAGTGCCACCCATCGTTCTTGAAAGCCTCCAAACCTTTCAAGCTCACCTGCTGCGCCCATAGCCGGTAGTAGTCACTTTACAAAGCAGATACCTAACTGCTCGTGAACAAAATCTGGTATTATGAGTTGTGCAACTCCGTTGAATGTAAGAGCGAGAAACATCCACCACTTCTTTTAGTTCGCAGTCATGTTCCATGTGGAACAAAAGTAAAAATTGGACTGAAAATCTGAAAGAAGATTATATCGGTCAGTGTGCATAGTGGCGATTGCAAGGCTCTGTAAAAGCCCCACATTAGAAACAACGTAGGTTCGACTCCTACCTGACCGACCACGGCCTACACAATAGATTTGAAAACCCTAACGAAGTGGCCTTCTGCCGCCCTTTATTGGTTCTAATTTCCGCGTTAGTGAAAAGGAACTTTATATGCGCCTATGCTGGAATTGGTAGACAGGGTTGGCTCAAACCCAACTGTGAAAGCGTCCGGGTTCGACTCCCGGTAGGCGTACCATTTATGCTCCCATGATGAAATTGGTAAGAACATAGCGGCCTTAAAAGCCGCTGGCAGAAATGCCATCCGGGTTCGACTCCCGGTGGGAGTACCACGATTATACAAACTTCTTTTAGATTCAAGGACTGGCAAAAATTACCAAGAAAAATTTTTTAAGAAATCCCTTGACAAATCCAGAAAAGTTTGATATAATATAATTGTTCCAAAGGACAGCACCTTGAAAACTGAATAAAGGTCTTGACAAACCATGTGAAGAGGGATTGCTTCTCTGCATGGATGCCTCGGAAACAGCGGTGGTAATATGACGATAGCCATAAAGCTAACCGTATCTTAAATCGAAAGGTTTAAGATAAACTGGCGAACGCTAGAATTGTAAGAGGTAGTGCCAAGGACAACGCCATGAAATGTGAAACCACATCCGTTCCGTAATAGACGCTTGCTGTGCAAGAATAAGCCGTAGACGGTTGCAGGGATGCAATAAGTTAATGCGGTAGTCCAAAATAAGGGATGCTGACTTGACGTGGAGAAATCCACTATAAGATGTGAATTTGCAAAAGTAGCCGTAGGTCAGGTTGAAGAAAGTAAAAGATTCAAATTCTTTAATATGCTGAACGCTCGGTGAAATTTACAGGTAATCACTCCTGTGGCAGAATCGGTTCCAGTAGGAACTGGGGCAATAAGTTAGGGTTCGCTACCCGAAGCTCAGTATTGTCTCCTGCGTGACAGAATATCATGGAAGTTGGCAGAGGTACGGCGAAGGTCGTGTCAAGGCTTTTATTCAGTTCTTAGGGACTGTTAATGTTCATTAAAAAGACTGTCACAGCAATCCATATCAAGTACAAAACTGTTAATTTTGAAAACTTACCAAAACAGTCTTTCTCCTATGTTCCGTTCGTCTAGCGGTCAGGACGCACCCCTTATAAGGGTGTTATGGTTGGCCTTTCAGCGGGCTGGGTTCAAATCCCCCACGGAACACCAGAAAATGTAGGCAATAATTGAGATGATTTCAAGAGAAAGTTGCCCACATGGAAATCCCATACATAGACAGGCTCAGCAATTCATCTTGAATAATTCAAAAAAGGGTTTTGAAAATATAAATCTGTCTAATTCTATTTGTGTAGATGTAATACATCGGTAGTATGCCAGCCTTCCAAGCTGGACAGGTGGGTTCAACTCCCATCATCTACTCCACCTTCAGAATAATTCATTACTATATACTCACCTTTGTCCGCTTTACCACGGTGAGTATCTTGTACAAAAATCATGTAGTACCCTTATAAGAGGGTTCTGCACGTTTTTTGTCACGTCGTTCTTGGAATGTCCCCAAGATTGTAGGACGGGATAGCGATAGGCCAGTGAGGTTCATGCCTATCAACTGTTGACATTCTCTAGCATTGCCACGATTGTTTGTGATTTTTCTTTCGTGGTGTGGTGCGTACCTCCTTTCTGTATACCCTCTCACCCTTTTGTTGACGTTCCGGTGAGAGGGTATTTCTTTATGCCCAGATTCTTGATATTCAAATATCGACCAGTGTATGTATGATATTCAAATATGCGACAAACTGTCGCATATTGTCTGCCAGAGGCAGTATAATATACAAACCTCTTTTAGATTTTCAAATATCAGAACGGAAAAATCTAAAAGAAAATAAGAATTAGGGTATTGACTTTAGCCAAAACTGTGGTATAATATAGTCAATGAAAGCCACAGGAGGTACGAAGATGGCTACTGAAATTCTCAATCTGGTTGGCACTGACAACGAGTTCATGTTTCAGGTCAAACAGGCACAGTCCCTTGTTTCCAACGCAGAACAGTATAAAAAGTTCTATGCCAACGAGTTGTCCAAGATTGACTTGGAACAGCAGGACATCCTTCATTATTTGCAGTTGCGCGATAAGATTCCCGGCCCAGAATTGCTGAAAGCGGCATCTGCATTGCGCAAGATTCGCCGTAAACGCGCAGACATCAAGCACAAGCAGTATTACGCAAGCCTTCTGGCTGGTGATTTTAGCACTGTCAAGGGCAAAACCATTCTGGGATTCTTCAAAGACCCTATGGATGAGGCTCGTACCAGAGAGAAATATCGTGTGCGCACCAACATTCTTAGAGAGGTGTTTGGCTATGAGGGCAAGAATATCTAACGAGGACAAATATTCTATTAGATGGGAAAAGGATGGCAAATATTTTTGCTGTCATAATCTATCTAAAGTTGGACTCCACGTTTTCATTAAGCGTCTGATTCATCAGGGTGTAAGCGTGGACGATATGGAATTTTGGAAGGAGTAACTATGCTTAAAGTCTATTATCGTGCAACTAATGAGGAGGTGGCTGTCGCCGTAGATGATATTATGCGTCTTGAAAATAAGACGCGCACTCAGGCAGAAGCTACCCACTATCAGCGCACCTATGTTCTGCTCTGTAATCCATGCTACGGCAAGTGGATGGACTTGAGCGAGGAATATATGAAGGTCATCGACAAGTACCGTGGCAAGGCCAAGCTGGTGAAGTATGTTCCCACTGTGTCCGACCTTGAACAGCTCAAGACTAATCCCGACCACATCAACGATATGCCTAGATGGTATGTGCCGGGGCTTGATAGAGCGTTAGGTTCTGACGAGTTGGAACGTAGAATGAAGGCAGAGTTCGTCAGGAGATTCGATGCGGAAGATTCCGTCATCATCAACATGGTCAACCGCCACAACCCCACCTATAAGGTAGTAAAAGTGGCGTAAGTACGTCAATTAGCAGGGTGAAAGCCCTGCTTTTTCTTTTAGATTACAAACTTGATATTTCAATATCATCACAGTCTTCTCACTTCTTAGATATTTGAATATCACGAGAATACAATTTACAAAGTGTGATATTCAAATACTGCGGCTACGCCGCGTATCGTCTGCCGTAGGCAGGACAATACAATATTCCAATTAAGAAATTATAAAAAGGGTATTGACTTCTGTTTTTCAGTATGGTATTATATAGGCACAGAAAAGAAAGCGAGGTAATACATAATGACCGAACAGGAATTGCGCGACCTTCCTCTTGGTAGTGACGTTTGGTATTCCATCGTCGAGCTGTGCAAAGTACCTAGTGTTCGCATTAGGTACAACAAGAAGCCTATCCACTTTCGCAAGGTTAAGGAAGAGGTAATGCCCATGACCAACATTTCTGTTGGTTGCTATCTGGAAGATGATGGCGGCATTAGGTACTATCGTAGCTACTACGAGGAACACAAGTGTCTTTTTACCGAAGAAGACCCAGCGTGGGAATATTACGACAAACGGTTGGCTGATGCCATGAACGAAGTGAATCGCCGCAAGACCGCCTATTATAATACTGCGCAGGAAGCCCTTGGTCGGCTTTCTGACAGCCGTATTCTTGCGTTCGATGAGCGTCTGAATAGAGGTGATGTAGATGCAGATTGACTGGAATCACCTCTGGCCTATGCAAGATGTAACGTCAGTAGGCTCTAAAATCTGGCTATTCTACTGGGAAGAGCGCAAAGGATTCTTTGAATGGATTCCTCCTAGACAGGTAGATATTGTGGCCTATCGTGACGACTTCGATGTATGGGGTTGTATTGTCGCAGAGAACAATTTCGGCGCAAAGTACAACATCACCGGGTTCAACAACACCAAAAAGCATACCGCCTACGACAGTTTCCATTGGTATGGGTTTGACTACGAAGATGAGTGCAAGGCACTTTACAACAAATTTGTTGAGCAAAGCCGTGTGGAATATCAAAATAAGATAAATCGTTGCAAAGAAATGCTTGACAAATTGCAGTTCGTATGATATAATAAGGTCAGTGAAAGACAGAAAGGAGTCTTAAAAATGATTAAGCGTATCCCCATCAATGACGCGAACGATGTTCGCAATGCCCGTAACCACATGAAGAAGATTCGCGATGGTATCTCCGCTGGCAACATTTCTATCAGCTTCGACTTCCGCAATGCTGGTAGCACCAACCTGATGATGTTCGCCAGCGTTGAAGATACCGAAGTCAAGTGCAACGCCTATATGACTGGCGGCTCTGAGGCTGGTTTCCTCGTCCCTGTCAAGCCCGATGTGGCTATTACTTATTTCGACAAGATGATTGCCGAAAAGAAGTTCGCCGCCGCAACCTACGCAATCTAATTAACAAGTTTCGCTTAGATTTTACAAAGTTAGGTTTGACAAACCAAAAATTTTGAAAAAATCTAAAAAATATTTCTTAAAACCCTTGACAAACGCCGCAAAACCTGATATAATAAAGACGTTCCAAGGGGAACAACAAAAACACATTTGATAGCCGAAAGGCAGAAAGAGGTACAATATGTTCGAGAACGAAACCATGACCGCTATGACCACCGAGAACGAGGCCGCTGTTGAGGAGACTGCTACTGTTACCAAGAAGCATCGTGGCCGCGTGGCAAAGCCCGCTCTGACCCTGACCGATGTGCTGGACAAGTTCGACAACGGCGAGGTCAATGCTTTCTACGCAGAGTACGGCCAGAACGCCACCAAAACCAAGACCATCATGCTGAAGGTCGATGGCGTTGCTACTGCCCTGACTCCGGCAAACCCCGGCCAGTCCTTCACCAAGCAGGACTACACCAAGGCTCGTGAGATGATGAGCATTATCGACAAGGTTTACCCGGTGTCCGTCAAGGTTATTTAATTAGCCTATCTATTGGTGGGTGGCGCATACCATAATCACGCCATGCAGAATTTAGTAATGGTGCGGATAAGAAAACCGCTTTACCACAGCGCATTGCAAGCGTAAAAACATCTAGGAAAAACGTGTGGACATTGGCTGAAGAATCTAGGTGTCAGTAGGCAAATTCTGTGTAGAAAATCTGTGTTCTGGTGTAATGGTAAGCACAACGCCCTATGTGGCTTATAAGGAGGAAGAGTTCAAGCCTCTAAACACAGTTGTACATTTTAAGTCCTAGCTCAAAAGTAGAGCATCTCCCTTCAAAGGAGAAAATGATTGGTGCAAGTCCTTTCGTACTTGAAATGTATAGTCTCTGCAATTTCGCTTTAGATTTATAGATGATGATATTTATAAATGTTTAGTACAAATATAGATAGGGTTAAGGTCTAAAGTGAAATTATAAAAATCTACCGATTCTATTCCTAGAACGGCGTTTTTCTAGCGCAGTGTTATCGTAAAACACTGTTAGCGGCATCGACCGACAAACCAGATAAATAGTTCTGGCTTCGTGACGGATAGGTTGATGTAACATACAGTTCGTCACGACTGTATGATGATTCCTATATATTATTATGGATTAGCACTGGGAACGTCAACTCCCGGTGCTTTTCTATTGCCTTGGATTTTTGGTATTTGAATATCATGTATATTGAATGTTGAAGATATTGCAATATCATGTTTTACAATTTACAAACTGTGATTTTTGAATATCAAATTCCAATCAGAAAATCTAAAAGAAATATAGAATTATGTATTGACTTTTCTTAGGTTCTGTGGTATCATATAGTCACAGAAACAAAGGAGGGTTACTATGGAGGACAAAAAGTTCTGCAAGGTCACGTTCTACGCAGACCTTACGAATGAGGATAAACAGTTTCTGTTGAACGACTTTGCACAAACCATGACTGAGGCCGCTCAAATTGATTCCGTGTGCGGCGTATCGGTTACTGACCCTAACAATGACCGTGCAGAAGAACTCTTAAACTGCCTTATTGATTATGTGTCTATCGGCAGAAGCGTCAAAGAGACTACTGAAAAGCTGATGGGTTGTGGTTTCAAAAAATCTGACCTTGTTGCTTACGGCTTCAATGCAGACGAGATTCCTGAAGAGGATGGTGACGAGGAAGATTGCTGACCATTCTTGCATCTATTCTGCTGGCAATTATTGCCATGATTATGTATTATCTAAAGAATGGGACTTATGGTTGTATACAACTTGAAACCATCGGATATGCACTTTTCTGGTTTATGATTGCAGTAGTAATTGTTTCCACAATTCGATAAAAAATATTTCAAAAAAGTATTGACAAAGTTCCCTAAATGGTATATAATAAAGATGTTCCAAGGGAACAAGCATAAAACAACAGATAGAGCCGAAAGGCAGAAAGAGGTACACATTATGTCCAACGTCATCAAGAAGTCCGAAGTCACCGAATACATGATGAGCAAGAGTCCCATCCGCACCCGTGATATTGGCGCAGGAGCTAAGATTCTGGTTCTTGAGCCTGTCGTCAATGGCAGGATGCTGACCTGTCTGGAACGTGATGGCGTTCGTACCAACTTCTGCAAGAGCAAGGTGCAGTCCATGTCCGGCAAGAAGTACATCGTCAAGACCGATGGCGTTCATGAGAATGGTAGCGCGTTCGTCCGCTATGTCGAAGTGTCCGACCTGTGCCACACTCATCGCCGCATCCGTAACGCTACGAGCGTTATCACCGATTAAGCCATTTTCGTTTCCTCCATTTCATATAGAAAGGGCGTGTGCCGAAAGGTATGCGCCCTTTCACTTTATTCTATTTAGATTGATATTTCAATATCATCTCGGTCTTCTACAAACTGTGATTTTTGAATATCAAAACACTATCCTCTAAAATAATATAAAGAAAATTCAAAAAGGGTATTGACATTTTTATCCGATGGGTGTATACTATAATCACAGAAAGCGAGAAGCTACTGAATACATATTAAAAGAGGTACTTACTTATGATGAATCCTAATGCTGGTGTCCTGAACGCCTACTACCTGAAGCCTATCCGTGACAGCCGCAAGAGCTTTTATAAGAAAGCCTACGTTAAGGAATGGGGTAACTGCAAGGAGCTTTACAGCTACGGTACACGAGTTGCCCTCATCAAGCTGGATGCTAACGGCATGAACGAGAAGCTGATTCTCGGTCGTATGGCAACCTGTTCCGCAACCACCCTTCGCCATGTTCGTGAATGGCTCTATCAGGAAGGTTTTGAAACCTACGAAAAGAAAGAGATGTATAAGCATTACGAGATGGGCAACTTCTAAAGATTGGGCGGCGAAAGCCGCCCTTTTGTTTTAGATTCATTTCTTAATATTCAAATATCAATTCAGTCTTCAGGAAATATGATATTCAAATATACAATCCATCCTCGTGCTAAGAAATCTGTATCAAAAAAATTTGAAAAAACTTTAATTTTCCTATTGACATTCATTCGGGTATGTGATATTATATAGTCACAGGGAACGCAAGAGTCCCAAACAGAAAGGAAGATACATATTATGATTCGTACCTATGCAATCAAGAACAACAAGGCTGATGCAATCACCCTCTGGAAGAACAACATTCCGTTCTACATCACCCCGGCCAAAGTCCCCTACTGGTGCGGCTGGCACATCAACGAGGACTGGCGCAAGGCACATCCCGATGTGACGAGCGTTGAAGCCTTGTACGAAAAGTTCAAGGCCGAGCGTTGCAACGACCTTCAGGGCAAGACCCCCACTTTCTACACGGTACACTAAAGGAGAAGATGTAAATGAGCAAACTGAACAAGATGTGTTATGCCGCTATCGGTGCGGCTCTGTATTTCGTGGCAAGCTGTTCTCTTAAAGTACCGCTGTTCGGCCATATCACCGTTGACTGTGGCTATCTGGTTCTCATGGTGATGTGTGTGCTGGCCGTGGAAGTCGGCATTATCCCGGCTATCGTGTGCGGTGCGCTGGGCTGTGCATTGGAGTCTATGCTGATGAGTCCGCTGGGATTTTCTATCGGCTGGTTCGTTATGAACATCATCGTGGCCGCTGGTGTAGCGTGGACGTGCAAGGTCAGCGAGAACAACGTGTGGGCTGTGATGCTGGCAATCCCCTGCTGTGTGTTCGTGGGCGTGATGGCAAAGACTGGCATTGAATGTGCGCTGTATTCCATCCCTATCGCCGTTAAGATGCCGAAGTCTCTGGTAGCTTTTGCCATTGATTCCCTTGCAATGTGGCTTGGTTATCCTATTGGCGTGGCTGTCTGGTCACGGTTCGACAATCATCCTGTTGCGGTGAAGAAGTAAAATTTAAGTGTCGTGGAGAAATCTGCGACACTTTTCTTTTAGATTTTGAATCTGATATTCAAATATAAAATCATTTTTTCATTAGCCCAATGAATACAGCCATTTTAGCGGTATGTAAAGGCTTGATATTCAAATATGTCGAAAAATGTATGATTTTTCGACATTTCAGAAACGTGATATTCAAATATCCCCTTGTTTTATTGGGTTTCGATGATATTCAAATATTAAATAAAAATCCAATTTTGTCTACTGATATTCAAAAATCACAAAGTGCTTAAAGCCCAATAAAAACCTATGATATTTGCATATCACCATTTTAGCAGACAGAAAATTTTTGAATGTTTTTGAATTTTAGTATTGACTTTTCTCTTAGAGTATGGTATTATATAGGTGCGATAAGAAATCGCAATACATAAATCTAAGGAGAATATATTATGATGAGTCCTTGCAAAGATTGCACTAAGCGTTGCGCCCTGTGCCACGACAACTGTACCGAGTACAAGATGTACACCGAGCAGTTACACGCCGAAAAGAATTGGCTGAAAAGTCAGTGGCGGCGCAATAGTGGCTGGTGGACAAGTGAACAGGCCGCACGGTTCGCTCGTACCGACAAACGCGCAAACGGCTGTGGTTTGCGTTCTTACCGCTAAAGGAGGTCTATATCATGTTCATCATGTCCGTATGTATCGACTGTTACCTTGAAGACCCTCGCCTGTTTAAGACCCATCAGGGCGCGGCTGACGCTATGTTTAAGATTCTGGATGGCTACGCAGAGTCTTGTTGTGGCTATTCTCGTGATAGCGTCAGGGCAGAACTGAAAGCTATCAAGAAATCTATTGATAGCGGAGCAGATGCGGTTGACAAGATTGTTGACGGTTGGATTGAGGTATATGTTACCCAGTTTGGTTCGTCTATCTGCTTCCCGAACGCAAAAGAGTACGAAGCCGACCATTATAATGGTTGTGAAATCAGTATCAGCAACATGGATGAAATTGAGGTGGAAGAATAATGCTGGAAAAGAATAAGGAAAGGCTGAAACGTAAGGAGGCGCGTCACAAGATTATGGGGCGGCCTGTGCGCTTTAAGAAAAAGACTGCTTATGACCGCAAGAAGCGCAAAGACGAGGATAAAAAAGAAGTAGAAGAAAATTCTTAAAACTATTGACTTCTTCCGTTCAATATGGTACAATAATGGTGTCAAGAGGAGCTTGACAGAAAGGAATACATACTATGGATATTGAACAGATTATGGCCGCTATTCGTTCTTTGGCACAGAGTCAGGGCTACTACGGCAGACTGTACAAAGAATTGCAGGAGATGCAGACCAACGACCCCGACCAGTGGGATGAGGTCAAGAACACGCTCGAAGCACAGAACTTCAAAGATAGTCTTGACATGGTTATGTTCTTTGAAACCTAAGATGTGAAGCCGAGGGCTGGATGAAAATTCCAGCCCTTTGGTTTTGCCCGTGGATGGATGATATTCAAATATCATAGATGTAACACTTGTTGATTTTCAAATATCAAAAATTTTTACATAAATGTGATATTGAAATGTCAGAACAGAAAAAATTTAAGAAAATATTGAAATTCGCTATTGACATTTCATCCCAAGTATGATAATATATAGGTACAGAAAGGATGTGTGGCAAATGGATAGTTTCCTGTGTATCAAAAGCGGTCTTGTTGACAGCGAAGACAGAGATATTTTCTATAAAGGCTACTATTACGATGGTTACATTGACGATGAAGGCGACCTTCGTATTACAGACGAGTTTTGTGACGATGTTTGTTTGGTAGATGGCGAATGGCAGAAGTATTTTGAGGAGGGCTAATATGAAAAACGACAATATTTTTCATCTGGTTTACTTCCGTGAACAGTTGGAGGACGACCCTGAAAAGAATGATTTTCATTACGGCATTTTGAACACTGACGAGAATACGGTGCAGTGTCTTTGCTGTGGTGGTATTCTTGAAGAGGGCGACTACTCCATTGTGTCTGAGTGGCCTGATATGGGAAACCTTGACAACATCTTAAAGAATTATAAAGGAGTGTAAGTTATGCTGTTCTCTGTTCCTCTTACGTTTGAATATGGTTGTCGTGTTCGTGTTGATGCAGACAACCCTCATGAGGCTATCCGCAAGGCACTGGAAGAATACAACAATCCTATCAATTTGATGTTGTGCGAGCCTGAATACGTTGAGGATTCTGTGCGTCCTTCCTATGGCGTTGAGACTGTCAATGATGTTTACCCTGTGCAGTAAGGAGGTGAACTGATGCAAGAAAATCACGCTATGCGTGATTTTCTGAAGCCTGATGGTGAAAAGGCTTTCGAGAAAGGTCACAAATACATGGGTTATCGTGATGGCGATTGCCTGATTCTGATTGGTGATGATGGTATCAATTACCCTGTCGGTATTAGTATCGGATTCGTGATTATCAAAGACCCTAAATCTGAAGAGATTACATATCAATAAAGAGAGGAGAAATACATAAGTGAAGAAAACCGATGTAGTAAAGCGTGGTGATGTATGGTGGTGTGATTTTTCTGGTGGTGTAGGTAGTGAACAGAACGACCTGCGCCCCTCTGTTATCGTGTCTAATAGTCTGTGCAATACACATTCCAGCGTGGTTACTGTCGTGCCGCTTACAACGGCCACAAAGACCAGATTACCCTGTCATGTATCGCTGGATAAGGGCGACTGTGATGGCCTAGACAAGCCCTCTACGGCCTTGTGCGAACAGGTTCGCACCGTTGACAAAGAACGTATCAAAGACCGCGTGGGCTATGTTAAAAGCCGCACTATGAAGTGTATTAACGAGGCTCTGGCTACACAACTTTCTCTTACCGTGGGTTGATTCCCACGGTTTTCTTTTGTCTTAGATTATTTGATTTTCAAATATCAAATCTTTCTTTTAGATTGTCTTATATTCAAATATCATGGCTCTGCAATATATTGAATGTCGGTGATATTGCAATATCATGTACGAAGGTATTCGTGCATGATTATGATGATTAACGGATTAACAGATAACGCAAGCCGGGGCGAGGTTTGTGCTAAAATAATTTTGAAAAAGTTTGTGTTTTACTATTGACATTCTGCGCTCAGTATGGTATCATATAGTCACAGGGAAAACCTGATACATAATCTAAAAGGAGATGCGTACATAATGAAGGTTACTTATGAGTTTAGTCTGCGCGACTTTAAGGCATGGTGCGGCGGTGCTGAAACCCTCAGAAAGATTGAGGAGTTTGACATTGAACACGATGGTGCAATGGAACAGGCCGAGCAGTACATTGAGGACTATCTGGGCGATGAGGCCACTGAAACCGAAGTCAACGACTTCCTGTGGTTTGAGGAAGATGCAATTCTTGATGCTATCGGCTATACCAGCGAAGATACCGTTGATGAGGACGGTTACGAAGAGGAGGAGTTCTAAAATGACTTACGATGAACAGAAAGCACTCGTTCCCGGCGACCGTGTTATTTTCCCATGGTGTGAAACCGCCACTGTTACCAAATACCGCTTTTACGGCACTATGCAGTGGTTCCCGGCCTTGCGTTTTGATGATGGCGAAGTTCTTCCGATGCACTCTTTCCGTCCTGAAGATATGACAAAACTGTGAGGTGCTTATGTACTGGATTATCAAAGACTTTGGTTTTTTCTACCATGTGACTATCGCCACCGCCGTTCCGTTCTATGGTATGTTGCTCTGGCGCAAAGATGAATACATCGTTCTGAAGGGCTGAAAAGCTCTTCTTTCTTTTAGATTAAGAATATCATATTTGAATATCATAAATCTAAGAAGACGAGTTTGATTTTTGAATATCATATTTACAGTATTGAAATATCAAACCTATATTTGAATATCAATACTCTACCAAAGAAAATAGAAAAAATATAAATTCCCTATTGACATTTTCTCAAAAGGTGGTATAATAGAACCATAAATGAAAGGAGCGATACATAATGATTAAGTTTATTCTGTGGTGTTTGACTGGCGTGTTCTACGCTCTCTCTGGGGCTTGTGCATGGTTCGCAATTCAGTCCCTTATGGTTTACTTTCACGGCGTTCCGCTGTACCTGTTCGGCACGTTCAGCCTGTGTGTGATGTGTCTGGCGTTCATTCTGGCGGCTGACTGGTGTTGGCAGAAATCTAAAAGGGATTTATAACCTGTGAATATCCGGGTGGCAAAAGTCACCCGGTTTTGTTTTGCTCGTGTGTAGTTGATATTTGAATATCAACGAAGTAAACAAAAGATTCTGATTTTCAAATATCGAAAAAATTGAAGAAATATATATTTGAATATCAAGAAAAGTTTTTATAAATTAGGTATTGACATTTTTCTTTGTTGGGTGTATAATATATACAGAAAGAGAGGTTAAGACAATGACTGTTAATGAATTTATTAAACTGTGCTTAAAGAAAGGTGTTACCGCAGACCACAAGTTTATCTCCTACCGTTCTTCCAGCATCGTAATAACATCTAAGGTTGGCAAACAGACTATTATCCTTGATGATGTACTTATGAATCATGTTGACTTTGGCGACTGGTGCAAACGTGTTATCCGTCTGAAGTGCCTGAATGACACCATGATGGTTGAGGACTGGCCGAGTGTGATGAGCCTAAAAGCTGAGGACATTGCGATTGACAATCAGTATATCAAACTGTAAAAATTTCTTTTAGATTATTAAAAATTTTTTACAAAATCCCTTGACATTTTCTTCCAGATATGATATAATGTAATTACAACAATAACACCGTGGTATTCCACTTTGTATTTTGAATCTCTGCTATAAAGAATAGAAGAGAAGAGTGCAAAGTGGAGAAGCCCAGTGTTTTATTGGTAAACTCGCAAAATCGTAATGCCATACTACGGCATTAAATCACCCGTGTGGTGGTAAAAAATGTATACCATCGCTACAAGATATTTGGAGGAATTGCTATGCCAGAGAATACAAGGACTTTGTACCAAACAGAGGAAATAGTAACAGATGTAACAACAGGCGAAGTTATAGCGACAAGAACAGTTTCGTGCAGGCGAATTGAAAGAGAGCCAAATTTTGTGAAGCTATATGTTGATACAATGAAAGAATTTAACGGCGCACATGATATTCCGACAGATGTGTTATTAGCTTTTACTAAATACATAACTTATGCAAACGGAGAGACACAGCAACAGATTTATCTGCCGAAGCCTATTAAACAGCAAATTTCAAATGATGTTGGAATATCAGTTAGTATGATAGATAAGTACATCAAAAAGATGGTAGATGCAGGGGTATTGTTCAAGTCGAATTGCAGAGGTTTCTTTATCGTCAATCCTTGGTTGATTGCAAAAGGTGATTGGAAAAATATCTCGAAGCTACGCGCAGAATTTGACTTTGTTGATGGCACATGGAAGTACATCAGTGAAACACCGCAGGGCTGTGAAGATAATGTAAGTTGATTACATTTTAAGAAACGAAGAGTATTTTTTAAGTGGCAGTTTAAGTTCCATTATTGATGCCGTATCATTACATGATATTTGAATATGAGGTAAAATATGTACGAATATACGCAGAATTATTATGACGGAGGGTACAGATACCCGAATCCACCTTGGCCCATCGCTGGAAGTCCATAGAAGTTAGATGTGAAGATGGATGATATTGAAATATCATATCCGAACACAGGGATAGATTTCATGGAGGCGTGGGACGAGAGGCAGGAAGTCCCATTCTGATATTGAAATATAAAATTTGATATTCAAAAATCTAAAGAAGTATTCTTTCAAAGTTTGCATACGCAAACTTAGGAAAATTGTCTTTGACAATTCTTTCAGATTATTTTCAAAAAGGGTATTGACTTTTCTTGTTGAGTATGCTATACTATAAGCACAGACAAGGAAAGGCGGTAAATACATAATGAAGAAGAATTTAGAACAGCGTATCATCCGGGAGCGCATCGTGGACACTAACCGATTCCGCTACGCATACATGGAACGCGCAAACGGATATGCAATCATCAAGTGCAAGCGTGAATACATCGGTACTACCGAGGCACTGAACAAAGACAACTGGGTTGTCGTAAAGGAGGCCAAAGTATGAGGAAGTTGTGGTATGATTTCTGGTACATCATCATCGTACTGTTCGTGATTGGTTGTATGCTGGTAAGTGGCGTGTTCGTCCTTGCTGGGCTGGTCAATCTGTTCACCTATGGGGTCAACTGGCCGCTGTGGTTGCTGTCAATGGTGGCACTGTTCGTATCGTCTTACGCACTGGGAGTTTTGATTGGAGACTGACTTATGAAGTACATCGTTGTTCTGCCCGAATGTTATCAGGCTCACCGTCCTGCACGGTTGGCAAACCCGGAGTTCAAAGACCGTCAGGAGGCCGTGAGAAACGCTATCGCTATCAGTAAGGTAACTGGTGTAGGCGTGGAGATTAAGCGTTTTCCGAAGCCCTACAAGAACAAAGAAATGGTTCTGAGTGCCTAACATGAGGCGGTCGAAAGACCGCCTTTTCTTTTTAGATTCTGAAATTGGTATTTCAATATCATTATTCCTAGAAGACTGAGTTGATTTTCAAATATCAAAAAGCAAGACAATATACAAAACTATATTGGTATTTGAATATCTGAAATAGAAAAATCTAAAAGAAATTATAAAAAGACTATTGACTTTCTTCTCTGATTGGTGTATAATATAGATACAGAACAGGAGGATAAGAAAATGACTGCTTGTGAATTTATTACGTTCTTACATAACGCCGGAGCAACAAGAGAGGCAAACGCACGACTGCATGGTGTGCCATTGGTGTTCGCAAAAGGTGGGCTTGACAAGTGGCGTATGCTTCGTATCGGTGACGGTTATGCAAATGTGAATGACTTGATTAGATTTGTGACCGTAAATAACCTTGAAGATTACGAAGTGCGGCTAAGTGTCGTAAGAAAGCTATATCGTGGCGATGTTGAAATTGACTACGAAGCAGACGAAGACCCTATCGTGAATATCATTTGGGAGCGTTAAACATGACAGCAAGAGAATTTTGTAACTATTTGGTCGCTGTGGCGAACAGGGATTATGCTATCGGAAGTTGCGCACTGGGACAGGTCGGAAACAATGTAAGATTTTCAAAATTCATTAGTGGTACTCAAATTTTGGATAGTTCCACAACTGTTTATTTCGGTATGTATGGTGCAACGTGTGGTGACATTGTTAGATTCATTACGATGCACAACCTTGAGGACTACGCTATTGTTTCCTGCGTTAGATTGTGGCGTGTTGTGAACTATATGGACATTTCTGTTGACCCTATTAGGAAAGAGGTCGTTTTTAGATGACTGCAAAAGATTATTTTAGAAGGTACGACTTGCCCTTAGACTTTGTTATTAAATGGACTGACGAGATGATGGGCTGGTTTTTCTATAAACGACGTAGTTTCGATGGTATACGTTATTTTCTGCCAAAAGAACAGGCCGTGACGCTATTTGATGTATTGCGTTTTGTGGCAATTCATAACTTAGAAGATTACGAAGTTATGACGAGCTGGGGATGAAATTCCTCGTTACTAAGTGTTGATATTTGAATATACAGAAAATCTACGTCACCCTATATATTAAAGGTGACGTAGAAAAACTGCAACTAGATATTTGAATATCCGCTAGATTGATATTGGAAAATCAACAACGATTATATTTGAATATCACTTTTTTGAGAATCTAAAAAGAAATTTGCAAAAGGGTATTGACAACAGCCGTTTCTGGGTGTATAATAGAACCAGAAAAGGAGGTAAGCGATATATGACTTACAAGCAGACGATGGACAGAATCAACGCGAAGCGTGGTGCTTTCAGGAGTGTTTTGTGGGAAAGAAACCTCAAGACCAGAAAGAACGTCAAGGACGTTATCACAAAGCGTACATACGGCACGAGCTTGCGTTTTGGCGTTGAGTATGACAAGATGGCAAGCACTCAGAAAGGCCGCGTAGATGGCACTTTACCGACTGAGAATCAGGGCTTGCGTGGACGTGAGTGGATTATCCCGAATCTGACTCTTAGAAGCCTCAAGACAGGAAACACGCTGGTGCGGTTGTCTCTGGCGCAGAACAGCACTTTTCGCACTGAATACTTCAAGAACGGTGTCAAGGTTGACAAGGCCGAAATTGAGCCGCTGGTGCTGAAATCCGAGGTTGCATCCCACGAAATGCCGAATGTGTTCGACTTGAACACCGACAGCATTTTGGCAATTATTTAACAATCATGCCGCCCAGAAGGGCGGCTTTCTTTTACCCGTAAACATTTGATATTTCAATATCATTTATTTTAGATTGTAAAAAAAACAAACTTGATATTTGAAAATCAAATTATTACTTTTGCGTTATAAGAATATATTATATTTGAATATCATTATTTTTAGAAGACTGAATTGATATTGGAATATCTTTGATATTCAATATACAGCAAAGACATGATATTCAAAAATCAGAAAAACTTTTTCAAAAAGGGTATTGACAAATACTTGCAAGTATGCTATAATATAATTGTTCCAAGGAGAACAAAATAAATCTAAAGGAGATACATACAGATGATTAAAGACTTGATGGACGACCAGAAGGTTGAGGTTTTCAACTGCTACACCGGACAGAGCATCACGCGGCTATGGAAGTTTTTCATCAAAGAAGAGCGCGAGGCACTGGAACGAAAAGCGCAGATGTGCTATCTGCTGGCCGAGTGTGAAACGGCTGACGTACTGGTTATCGTAAACGATGCAGAGGCTTTTCAGTAAAACTTTGGGCGGTGATAAGCCGCCCATTTCTTTTAGATTAAATTAGTTGATATTCAAATATCAAAAAATCAAGAGTTTGCAATTTACAAAACAGATATTGAAATATCAAATTACAAAAACCAAAAATCTTTATTAAAAACAAAAATACAAAAATCTTAAAAAATTAGAAAAACACTATTGACAAAATCTAAAATAAAGAGTATAATATAATTACAGAAAGCGAGGTAAAACAAATGGAAAACGTATTTATTCTGATTTTTGTTCTCATGTTCATCGGTGCTTGCTTTATCTGCACTACTAACTTTTACGCCGTAATTGCTGGTTTGGGCATGATTGCTATTGCGGTCTGCCTGTGCTATTGGGCAATCACTGATGGACTCGAAGAAACTGCTGACGCTGAATTTGAGGAGGTTTAACTATGCTGACTATTGCTTCTATCATGCTGGCTCTATCCGTTCTGACCACTTCTCCGGCACTTTGCAAGCCCTACATTAGCGTTCCTACCGAGTGCGGTATCGTGGAGGAATACCGCGAGTGCGATGTCGTAGAAAGCCGCTACGATGGCTCTCATGACGTGTATGTTGTGACCGTTAAGACCGCAGATGGACAGCTCTGGGATATGCTGGACAGGGAGAACTACTGGCGTACTGGCGACAGGCTTGTGGCCTGTTTTGACCGCTACGAGGACACTGGCGTTGTGGAACTGAACAGCGTCTGCACTGACAAATACTAAGAACTGTGCCGCTGAAAAGCGGCCTTTTCTTTTGGAGCAGAAATCTGATTTTCAAATATCAATCTAAAAGAAATTTGAAATTGGGTATTGACATTTGGCGCAGAGTATGCTATACTATAATCACAGAAAGGTGGTATACATAATGACTAGACAGGAACTTGCAATCGAACAAAAGGCACTCGCCGACAAGCTGACCATGCTCACAAAGCAGACCGCACAGTGGAAGGCAATCTTCTTGAACGACTCGCGCATCTTTGCAGAGAATCCGACACCTGACAACAAGATGAATCTGGACATATCCGCAAAGCACTTGCATCTGAATGAACGGTGGAAGAACGAGGCGTGGTGTAGATACGTTGCGCATCAAACTAAATACGGAGTCCTGCTGGACCAATAGAAAGCCGGGAGAAATCCCGGCTATTCTTGTAGATGGCGGGTTGTGATTTTTGAATATCAATTATTTGATTTTGCAATATCAGAATTATGATATTCAAATATGATACGAGGGTACAGGAGACTTATATTTGAATATCATGCAATGGTACAGGAAAACGGGCTGATAGCAGATTGCACAAAAAATTTTCTCGTTTTTCGTCAAATTGACTATTGCTTTTTGTGTGCCGTTGTGGTATCATATAATCACAGGGAAGACCTGAATACATAAAGCGAGGTACAAAACGATGATGGTTAAAGGCAAATTGAGAACGGCTGAAGCGTGGGCGCGTATCGAGGACGAGCGCGAGGAGATGGCAAAACAGGCCGAGCGTGAAGCACAGATGGAGGCCGAGGAAAACGACATGGTTACATATCACGGCTACGAAGTTTCTTCCGAATACGCCGAGCAGATGGAAAGATACTAAACCTAAAGCGTGGAGAAATCCACGCTTTTCTTTTTAGATTTTTCTAGTTTGATATTTGAAAATCAAGTTTCTGTTTTTTCGAGTTTGTAAATTCTTGATTTTTGAATATCACTTTTTCTATTCTAGCACTTCAGATTATTTGATATTTCAATATCACGCATCATCGGGCGGTTAGTCACAACTAACCCTATTGCACAATTCTGCACAAAAATAAATGCTATTTCTTGTTTATTCTGCGAATTGTTATTTTTGCGTGGATATGGTATTATATACTTGCAAGGAGGGAATAAGAAAAGAACAAAAGAAATCCCAAAAATCTAAAAATTGGGTATTGACAGAATCCGCTGAATATGCTATAATATAGACAGTGGATGACACAAATACATATCGGAGGTTACATACCATGACTACCAAATTTATCGTTACTATCGGCCTGTTCGACAAGGATAGCAAGAATCTGGAAATTGACCCGGCAAACGCTCAGGCACTTTTGAACAATGAAGTGGCAAGGCGATTTGACGGCGCAACCGTGTACAGTGCTGATGGCGTGTATAAGCACAACAACGGCGAAACGGTACGGGAGCCTAGCTTGCGTGTTGAGCTGTGCTACACGACGCGAGAGGCCGCTGTGGAGCTGTGCAAATGGGCGAAGGCCGCATTTAATCAGGAGTCGGTTATGCTCGAAGCTGTGCAGGAGGAATGTGACTTCATCTAAGTGAAGTTCACTTGAATTCACTTGAATAAAGTGAGCAGGGAGAAATCCCTGCTTTACTTTTGTGAAGTGAGTTAGTTATGACTAACCAGTGCAACGTAAAACACATATTTGAATATCATGTTGTATACATGATTGTACCTAATCAAATATTTAACAATCTTTCTGCTACACTACGTTGTATACAACAATATACTTAACCAAAAATGTAACAATCTTTCTGTTGTATACAAGGTTGAACTTTACCAAATATTTAACAAAGTCGCTGCTGAAATCCGATATTTGAATATCAACTTCTATAATTTATAAATTAAATTCTATGATATTGAAATATCAAATAAAAAACAATTTACAAATACAAAAAATGATATTCAAAAATCAAAAAATAAAAAACAAATTAAATATAAATTCTTTCAAAAATTTTTAATTTGACTATTGACATTTGAATTGTGTTTTGCTATAATATAATCAGAGGGCAGGGTTAAAATAAATAAATCGACATTCACTACTTGATAGCAGAAATGCAGAAAGGAATCTAAGATGAAAGAAATCAAAAGAATCACTGTGCAAAGAGCATTGCGCAAAGCTGGTTTTACGCTTGACCATGTTAGCGGCTCCCATCACATTTACCGCAGAGGCGAGGGCGAAATGTTGACAGTGCCGCTTGCTAGAAGCGTAAATGGTAAACTTTGGCATGACATTTGCAGACAGCACGACATCCCTTGGGAAGTGTGAAATAATTAACAAAGTCCCTGCCCTAACGACCTGATGAGAAGAATCAGGTCGTTTTCTTTTTAACAAAGTTAGTTAGCTTAAACTAACCCATGATAAAAATTTAACAAAGTCTTATGGTTAGTTATGACTAACTCAATTTACAAAAAAATTTGATATTTGAAAATCATGGAATGAAATTGTGAACAATTCTTGATTCGTGGGACATTCCACGCTCAGTATGGTATAATAATCATAGTCCAAAACCGCGTAGCCCCGGCGGAACAAAGAGGCCGCAGAGAGCGGCTATAAAGGGCTTGTTTGCTATACGGCAACTGTACTAGACAGCACAGAAAACGCATTGCAGAGCCTCACAGGGCTACTAGAGGAGCAGAAAAGAAATCTATCCACTTCCACGCTCCTACTAGAGCAATATACAAAATATTCCTACAAACCCACCGTCTATATGGGTATATACAAAAGAATCGTACAATTCCACGCTCATGGAATACAAAGCAGGAAAAAATAAATTAAATATTCAAATATCAAGATAGAAAAAATTTTATAAAATAATTTTTATAGAAAATTTTTAATAAATTATATTTGAATATCATTTTGTAATTTGATATTTGAAAATCAAGTGTAGACGACAGAGAAAGTGAAAAGTTGATATTTGAATAGCAGAAATCTAATAGATGAGAATTGATTTGTTCATATTTGAATATCAAGAAACGAATTGAATCTAAAAAGAGAATTTGGTATTTGAATATCATGAAAACGAGGCGCAGATGCTTCACTGTACTAAATTGTGAACAATTTGTGAACTTTTCAATTTGCTATTGATTTTTGGGTTGCGTTCTGGTAGAATAGAATCACGGAAAGGGCAACAGGCCAAAGCCCAAACCGAATACATAACGACAGATGAGGTACATATCATGAGTAAGATGGCAAAATTGAATAGTCAGTCGAGAATCAATCGTGCATGGACGAAACCCTTTGTGAAAATCACGACCACCGAGAACGGCTGGACAACAAAAGAGAAGTGGACGAAGTGCCACCCGATGACAGGCCGCGAGATGAATCGCGCACTGTATCAAAACGGCCTCTGGTGGACGTTGGCAGGGTATGGCAGAGGCTGGACAAAGCCCTACGAAACCCCGAAACTCGACCGAAACAAGAAGTACGTCATTGCAGAGCGTTTCGGGTTCATCCAGATTAAAGAAGTCAAGTAAACAGATAGGCTCACGCTGAAAAGCGTGGGCTTTTCTTTTAGATTTATTCTCTTATATTTGAATATCATTTATTCAAAATTTTTTCGTTTTAGATTTTTGATATTTGAAAATCAAGCGTATTTGTAAATTTATTGAATTTTTTCGGTTATAGCAATTATATCAATTTTTTCTGTTTTGATATTTGAAAATCAGATAGAGCGTTTTGCATTTGTAAATTAGATGATATTTGAATATGAATCTAAAGAGCACAGAGGCTCAAAAGTTATTGATATTCAAAAATCAATCGTATAGATGGGCGAGGCTGGAATGTAGACGCGAAGGCGCGTTACGCACAAGAAGGGATACTAGCTTGTATACAACGTGATGTGCTACCGGTTAGCCACGCCTAACTTCACCACAGTAAAGCCTTGAAGTTAGTTTATACTAACTAACTCTAGCGCTCCTGCCGCTTGAGTGCTAAAATTGCAAACTGTTCGCACTTATATTGTTCATATTTTGTTTACAGTTTGTTCATAATTTGTTCATGACACGTTCATAAAGTTATAGTAAAATACTTATGTAAACAGGGGAAGCCCTGAAGGACATTGAAAATTGAATATTGTTCCCGGCCACTGTCCCGACTTGCACGAGGGACGGAACAAAAAGAAAAATGCAAGTTGTTCCACATGGAACAAAAAACGAACATTCATTTTTGAAACGGCTTGTAAAGCCGAGAAAGTTGGTTATTATGAAAACTATGAACAGCATTGATATTGTGAACGGCGAGCAGATGAAAATAGCCCTTCCCCGTATCGGAACACGTTGCAAGTTGTGCGGCGAGCCGATTGAGGTGAACAACCCCGGAACGTGGACGCATAGCAAAACCCCGGCTTGTCCTTCCATCTACGTTCATAACGCTTGCATGGAAGTCAAGCGGTATCATCACGGTTTTGTTTCCCCGTCCGGCGTTGAGCGTCCGCTGTTCGGTGATACGAAAGAAACGAAAGAACAGATTTTCATGACTCCCGAAGTCGAGATTAACGACTTTTACGGTGATTGGTACGACGATGAACAGCGAGCCGCATTTCTTGCACAATTCAACTTCTGGGCGGAACATGACGGAAGCGTGTTCGTTGAGCTACACCCCTTTACCGTTGCAAATTTGCACGGTATAAAAGAACGCTATCGCAATCTTGAAAAGTACGTTGATATGAAAGACTCCTCTTGTGGGCATCATATCAACGCAAGTTGGCGCGGCATGGACTACAACGACATGAACAAAATCAGAAACAACGCGCACAAACTTTTTGACGCGGTACAAACCACCATGCGGAACAACGAAGCCGCAACGGTGAAAGTCTTTGGACGTTACTTCACGCACTACGCCGAGGACAACAGCTATTTTAGCAAGTATGATTATAGTTGGTTGAACCTTGACAAGTCGGACGTTTTGGAAGTCCGGTTGTTCCATTATGACAACCCCGAACAAATCACATGGGGCTTCATGATGGTAAAGGAATGGATGAAGGCCCTTCGGAAGTATTGCAACGGTGAAATCAGCGTGGAACGTGCAAGCAAGCAAATCCAAAATGAATTTGTGAAAGTTGCAACGGGGAAAGCTACATATCAACGCGCCGAGCAAAACAGCAAAATCTAACAATACATAACAGGCCGATACTACCGCCGAGCGGCGGCAAGTCGGCTATAATCTAAAAGAAAAGAAAGAGGCTTTATCATGAAAAACTTTTTTGTCGTGTTCGTTTCTATCGTTCTCGCTTGCCTGTTTACCGCTTGCAACGTAGGCGCAGGGGAGTTTGAGCCGACTAACCAGTTGGCAAAAAATGGTAAAATCGTGGCGGTCTGCGGCGAGTCTGTGAGTGCGAACGTGGGCGGCGACGTGTACGAGTTTGAGGGCGACGGGTACAACGTGGGCGAAGAGGTCAAAGTGTTCTTTGATACCAACGGAGAACCCACTAACCCGTGGGTATGGTGGGTTATTGACTGCAAGCCGCTCCACTAATCAGCAACAAGACAACAAGAGGACAACAACAAGCTGACTTTACCACGCTAAAGTGGTTGACAGGGTTTTAACGAATCCTTCAACGCTTTAGCGTGGTAAATTTTTTATGTACTTTGTTGTGTACAACGCTGTATATAATGATATATTCATGTTTGAATATCATGTTAGATTTATTATAATATTTTTTGTTGTATACATCGTGAGCCTGTATCGTTGCACTATCACGTTGTATACATCGTTGTTCTATTGCGTTGTATACTTCATTGTATCTAATCAAAGATGTATCAATCCCTTCAGTACAGTAAAGCGATGAAGTTAGTTAGTCGTAACTAACCATCAGGGGTCGAACGCGGTTAGCGGTGACTAACCCATCAACCTAGTGGGATAGGGGGTAGTTTACAAATTTCACGTTGTATACAACGATGTACAGCACGTAGCCCTTATATTTTCAGCAAAACCAATTTCCTTATCCGTATAAAAATTAACGATATAAAAATAGTGACCTCATCAGTCACTATCAGCAGTGTAGTCGCATCCAACAACTACGACACGTCTATCTTTAATTGCATTGATAACAATATGCCCATCATACCAACCAGTATGACGTAAATATACGCAACTATCCTTATCGAACGCTGGGGTGGGAATCCTTTCCCAATAATTCAATTCCACGCCAAATGACTTAGGATGCGCACCGCCAGCTACAACCGATTCAGCCACAATGCTCACTCGTCCATTGGTGAACTTGTATCTGTCAGGGTTCATGCCTTTAAGCCTAATCATGTCCTTTAGATATTCTTTATAGTTATTCAGGAGTTCTCGTTCTTTTCTTCTCTCTTTAGGATTGATAAGCATTAAAATTACTCCCTTTCTTGCTTAATACGGAAGTCCATCTTGTAAATCAAATTCAATAATGATGACCTTACCGGGATAGTTGCTGGACTTAGCATTTAATATACGTGTTTTCTTTTGATGTTCGCCAGCATATACATCCACTCTAGCATTTTTATCGAAATCCGGGGCTGGGATTCTAACCCAATTAGGGTTTACGCTACCATCTTCATACGAAGGATTATTATTGCCATCTACAACATCAAAATATTCGTTCTCGGCTTTAGCGGTAACACAATCATATTGTGACCGCATATCCACCGTACAAATAAGCCCCGCAAAGTATAGAGTATATTTTTCTATATACTTATCAATCTCCATAAGCCCTCACATAATATCTGTGAACATAGAGTTCCTTTTGTCCAACTTCGTGAAACATCAAACACATATATTTTTTATCTGGCCGCATCCACAGATATAGCGCAACATTAGGAACTGTACAAGGGATTCGAGCAGAAGAACGCTGACGTAAGCCTTCGACAATCAGCTCGCCATTGTCCTGCTCAATACTCGTATAACGATATTGACTTTTAGATACTTCATACCAGTATTGTTTATCAAATCCTGCATTATTGTAGTCATGCCAAAATGAATTGACTACATCTCTACGTTTATAACCAAGCATTTAGATACCATCCATATCTACAGGCTGAACGCTTGTGCGAAAAGTATAACCATGTGCGATAAATTCCACAGGTACGAAATCTGGAAATTCAATTATAACAGACCGCATAATATCCAATCTTGACCTATAACCATGTACAGTCAGATTAGTTTTATACGCAATCTCATACTTGTCATTCCAAAAATCATGCAACTTCCTGCAATAAACAGTTCTGGACGCACAGGGAATCCTGAAGAAGTTTTCCTCATTAGCAAATTCTTCTAGGCAGTACAGATTCCAACGCAAGAACGTAGGAGTCCTGTCAATACCCAAATCAATATCTCTTAGAACAGACCTAATTTCATCCTCAAAAATTTTTGATTGTCCATTTCTGGAAATTCTATCAAGTTCTTTGCAATCCATAGCGTTTCCTATCTGTGTTAAAATCACCACATTTTCTGTATCTCTGTATTTCTATCTCAAGAAATTCATCTGGATAGTCAATAGAGAATACGATTAAGAAATATTTGTCCTCGTATAGTCCTCTTGCGTAGAACACCCATGCGTTCTTATCAAATGGCTGTGATGGCAAACGATGCCAAGCACTCGTAGTACCATCTGGAGATACATCAAACAATGGAAAACATGGGCCACCTTGCTCTAGTTCTATGTAATCTATACAACCATCTAGGCGTACAGACTTCATTGCGCGAACTTGATACTTTGAAATATCCACGCCAAGTAAACACATAATGTAGAACAAATATCTGCAATAACCTCTTATCTTAAAATGTCTTACAGAATCAGTCATATTTATTCTTCAGAAATCTCAACAATATCATTGCGGTCAAACGGTTCTTCGACTTCTCGTTCAAACGCAAACTCCACATAATAATCCGTGACACCATTGGAACACTTCATTGTGACAAAATATTCTTCATCGTCACCGATATAGATAAACAAATACTGCTCACTGCAAGGTATTCTGTACGAATAAAGCCGCACATAATTACCACCTCTGACGCAAGCACCACTAAGATTGCCATTATAGAATTTTACGTTTTCAGAGGTGCATAATGCGTGTGTGCTGGTAAGAAGAAAATTTGAATCAGGAAGATATTCTTTCGCAAGCGCAAAGGCACGTCTTGCAGAAGCATCAAACCGCGAACTACCAACACGTTTTTCTTTTCCTAAAAGTCTAGCAGACATTGTTATCTCCTCACAAATAACTCACTGTGGAGCAATTCAGTTCCTTCCTCAAAGAAGTAGACGCGAAAGCTATCACAATCACTTTTAGCATTTGTGAATACCTTTGTATCTAAATACAATGATGGAATCCTATAGATTTTGTATCTTGAAACACGAACTTGGAGTTGTCCATTATTGTCGCAAATAAAAGAATGTTGACCAGTATAATGGTCTTTACTTCTCCAATATTTCTCAACAAGCTCAAGTTCAGGAGCAGTACGCTTCCAAAAATAGTTAATAATTGATTTCCATTTTTCGCCCGTCATCGTAAATTCCAATCTCCTGTGGCGCTATAAGGTGTATAAGAGGAAACATATCCAGCATTAGTAAATCTACTTTGCATTGTAGGCGGCGCAACCGCCGTATAGTCATAATTCCGTCTATGTGAGTTACCCATATAACTAATAGTATCCATAGCCATACCAGTCACATCAGATAGCGGCATCGTACATACAGAGTTTCCGTTATCGAGTGTAACACTATTCGTGGTACTATCAATAGTAAACGTATAGAGCGTATCGCCACTCGGATGCGTATACGACAATGATGATTTAAGTTTAATCACTCGATAAAATAGAGGTCTTACATTACCATTTGCATCAAGCGTTGTCATATATGCAAGACGATAAATCTTGTGATGGTTTCTAGGGAGATACTGTTTAATATATACCTTGCCGATTGTGCAAGGTACGCGACAGTAACCTCTTGATTCAAATTCGTGCTGTGTAAGGATTTCTGTAGCGCAAACAATAAACTCTTCGTCTGTGCCAATCTCGGTAGCATCTAAGAATCTATTTGCTTCATCTTTTACCAACTGAGATAACCCATACATATTAACCCCGGTATGATTCATTTACGACCTCTTCCTCTTGTCAATTTCCATATAGATGTAATCGGAGTGTCCAATATTCTTGTCGTAGAAATCTAAAGACAGGCACTTGATTGTTCCACTACCTCTGATAGACTGACAGGCATATACACCGAGTCCTTTATAGTCAGGAAGCCTGTAAGTGCTGTCATAGGTATCACCATTATACGCAAGCCGACCATTTGGGTCTTCACTCACCCAGAAGTTGAAAATATCTTTTACTCCGCCAGTCATCTTGGTTGGGTCGAAGTCAATATGGTTTGCCGCAATTACACCCAAGATATTGTCACGAATGTCTAACGGCAAATCATCCAAATTCCTAAAACTCTTTGCCATATACACTCCTTAAAATTCAAGATATGTTCTGTGCGACATATCATCACTATCGAATCGTTTTTCTGACATGATAATCATTGGACAATCAACCATACCCATTCCGCTGGTACTCTCAAATATAAAGTCGAATGAGTTTGTGTCAAACCAAATGTATACGCGAACATTACCCACTGAAGGCAACCTATATCCAATAACCTCTACGTTCCCACTGTACCATTCCCGAAACATGAAACCGTTTCTCGCCTTATATTTCCAGCTACCAGCAATATCCTTACATTCGTAAAGAGTCGATAACGGTGCGACACCAGCAATATCCGGGATGGTGCTATATCTGGTAGATAGTTCGTGCATGATAACATCCTTTTGCTCTATAATCAATCTAAAGAATGTGTCTGCAACATCTGATAGGTTTGGATTTCGTAAAATATTAAAGTTATAGAATCTCATTAGATTTCACCAATCTGGACTCTTGGTTTGTTCCTAGCCCAGTCACCAGAAAGAAAACGAATTTCGTTATATTCGCCAGTGCCATTCTCGTGGAAGATAAAAGACACTTCGCCAATTCTACTGTCATCAACAACTACAAGTGCAATATCCTTATCTGTGTCATAGGGGAGTCTGATATACTCTTCATTGTTATATGGATGATAGCAACTGGCGGCGATTGCTACGTCATCTTCGTCATCATCCCTCTGACGAAAGACGATAACGGTTATTTCATTATCAGGAGCATTTTCACTAGGGGATTCCATCCAAGGATAACGGTCAAACAAACCCGACTCTTTGAACATATCCATATATTTTATAGCGGTCTGATACATATTGTTACTTTTAAGATATTCAATATCAGACATTTCTGCCAATCTTGCATAAACTTTCATTCAAGTTTCTCCGTGTCGAACGTAGTGCCACACATGATAGGTGCAGTAGCACTTGTATATAAATCTAAAGAGAAATAAATATTATTCTCTTTATCAATAAGTGTTACTTCAATATTCTGACCGTATTTAGACAAGTAACATATTACATTGCCAATGCTAGGAAGTCTGCCTTTGCAACCAGATAATCCCCTGCAATAATTAACATTACCGTACAACTCTGGATAGTGAATATATTTGTCAAAACAAAGTGACATAAAGTAACGACTGCAACTGTTAATGTCATCCAAATTGTTATTAACCATGAAGTTGACAACATCGAGAGCGCTCTTTAAGTAGGTTCTAGCTTTATTACTTCTTAGAACGTCTAAAGTTTCTCTATAAATTAACTCAACGACCATCGTATGCCCTCGTGTCAATTTCCATCTGCTCTAAATCTCCATCAAGCTGAACACCAAATTCAAAACCGTTAAAAATATCCACAGACTTGTTAATGTAGACGAACTGCAAAGGAATCTTATTACAACTGAACAGACAGTAACTATCCCAATCTCCATAAGCCGGAAGTTTCAAATGACCTGTTGCATGACGACTACCACAAAGATAAACGCCGTTTTCCATGTAGCCATCAGAACCAGCGATAAAATGGTCGAATGTAATTCGCAGTGTTATGTGGTCGTCTGGGAATTGAACGTGCATATCATCTTCGATAAAGTTAAACCACTTACAAACGTCCAACAAATTTGCCTTGCCTGAATTTGTTACTGTGCCTGTTATATAATTTACTTTTGTTATTGTAAATTTCATAAGTCCTTGACAATCCTCTCTGACCGTGCTAAACTAGGCTTTGCATGAACCGTGAATGTATCAACAGGCTCGTAGTATTCGCTTCCGCTGAATCCGAGAACATGACCAGTTGCCATGTTCATAGCTTGCATAACCTCGCAATGCTCTGACTTGATGGGGTCTAAGTCAGTCAGCATATAGATAGTGCCATTCTCCTGAAATGCGAAACCCGGACTCTGGTTGCCAAGCCTTACCATGTTCACAGGTCTGGTCACAATGTTCTCCATATCTCGTACCTCCATCGCTTTTGTGACCCTATTATACCAAAGAAAACGCGGCTTGTCAAGGGAATCTAAGAGAAAATTCTTAACTTTTTGTGAACGAGCCAGAACCCTTGACAGCTCAACTTGAATGTGGTAGAATGGCAGTAAAACAAGGGTCTTGGAGGGTGCTTAGGGAATTTTTACCTAAGATATATAATAGTAATAATCTAAAAGAAAATAATAATTATTCTTATTTAGATTTCACAGAGATAGGTCGTGGTAAAATTTGACAGGAATCTTGACAGGACAGGCGGCTAGGAACGTCTGTGGATGATTTTCTGGTTAGAGTAGAGTAACTTGTTTGCTGAAACAAAGACCTCTCACAGACGTTTCTACAAGACTATAAATGTAATATATATTATATCTTAGGCAATTTTTACCTAAGCAAAATTGACCTCAAAAATTTTTCAAAATCCCTTGACAAACTGACCAGTAGTATGGTATAATAGAAAAGAGAATATTTAAAGACAACTTCTTTCAGAATTTGCCATGCAAACTTAGGAAAGCTATCACAGATAGCGCTTTTAGATTAAGGAGAAAAGTATGTTTGTTGACAAGTATTATGGTGACTATGGGTATTATGCTACGAGATGCCCTTTAGAGTATGACTTTGCTGTAAAATGCTCGTATAAAGAAGCGAAAGTCGCATTGGCCGATGAGCATGTGTCAAGCTGGATTAAAGAAATTCTCGCGGACAGAATCAAGAATGACCTCAAGGATGAGCAGGAAAAGATGGAAGCGGAAGAGCAAGAAAAGGCAAGTGGCAAACGCAATTTTCTTAATGATTATCCAAATGCAGATGTATGTATTGTAAATATCGCGTTAGCTATTTACAACGAAAATAGCAAGAAGATGTTATATGACAAACTTCCACTTGAAAAGTGTTTTGATGTCGCATTTGACATTTACGAAAAGAATTTTGTATCATAAGGAGTTTATATGACTATTGATTTATGTAAGTCTGAGTGCTTAGAATTGTTAAATAGCATTGCTGGTGGTCTTGCTCGTAATCCTGAATTTATTAAAGCAACTATTCAATATCAGGGATATAGCAAAATCGGTGAAGAAATAGCTAAAAAGGCTAAAAATGCTATAAATGGAATTGTTAGTGAAGATTATAATTTTTGATAAAATCAATCTTTCATTAAAAATAAGGAGTGTAGCTTCTGGCAACGAAAACAGTAGCAAATCAGCGAATTATTGATTATGCTGATTATAATTACGAAAGATTTCCAGTTGAATTAGTACGTCATTTAGAACCATGTGAAATTCAATTCTATATGTACTTGTGGAGCATGAGAACAAGAAATATTACAAAACTTGTTCTTTACTCTGCACACGTCATGGAAGACACTGGTATGTCATATAAGACATATAATAAAGCATTTCATAATTTGGTTAGAAATGGCTTTCTAGTTCTTGATGAACTAAATACATATACATTCTGTCCTGACAGATATAGAGTGTCGGATGATGAACTATTAAAGTTAATCTACGAATACATATTTAAGAATTATCCAGAAAGTAGACGTAAAAAACTTAATACTGGGTTATTTGTAAGATATGAGGATGAACTGGATATTTTTCCAGAATCGTCTGTTGACGAAAATATGGATTATTTAGTAAATTTTGGTGGACAAGATGAAGATTTACCATTCTAATGGAGAAATTGAGATGTACGAAATTAACCATGATTTAAAAGAAGTAATTGTAGATACCGCAAAAGTTCCTATTGGTAGCATGGAAGATAGAGTTATCAAGGGCCTTATGAATCGCGGATATACTGTCAGAGAGCGCAGTAGGTGTACTGCTCTTGTTCCAGTTGACGACACTCCGAAGTCTCAGATGTATAAGAAATTTGAGGTATTGTACCAGATGCGGAAAACTGAGACAGGAGAATTTGGCAAGGAAAAGTATGTCGCCAGACTTTTTGCGAAGTGCGCAGATGATGTATGGAACTCTATGGAATCATCATTTGTAAAGGTTGTTGCTGTGTATGGCGTAAGCAAAACACGTTCTGATTATCTAAAGAAGCATAACAAGAAATTTCATACGATTGGGGTGAAGTGAGGATGTACTATTATGATGTATCGTACCGTCTGGAAGATGGGAAACTGAGATGTATGTATATTATCAGTTGTAATGAATATAAGAATGGTGTTCCTCCTTTTGTTTATGAAAAACAATACCCCGAATCATGGAAAGATGTTCATGCTTGTTTAGCAAGTGAAAGCAGGGTGAACTTTATTAAGTGGAGACAAGGAAGGATGTATCGTTAATTTGTTGCGATTGTTGGAAAAGGGATTGCAAAAATCGCAATCATAGTTTTGTGTATATCGACAGTAGTATACTGGATATGATAGTGTAGCTGAATCTAAAAGGATATACGACAAAATTCTGTTGTGGTGGTCATGTATCAAATGCAGATAATTCATTCATGCCGCCATCAATATACATAATGTTTGAGGAGAATGTAAGGCTACCTAGTATTCCTAAAGGTTTTGTGTATCTAAATTATTATAATCAGATACAGGCGACTTGTCTATTATGGGGCAATATACTTGATGAACAACGGTGGCTTGAAAAGAAAAGGGAGAATCTAAAAGAATGGATTACGAGTCTTTGATTTGCGATTTCGCTGGTTCGTGCAGAAGAAAAGATTTTGAAAAGGCCGCGTTCTTTTGTGATGCACTTAATGCGTTCTATGGTATAGCAAAGTCTAAATATAAGGAAGATGCAGAAGAACATTTTAGACATTTGCTATCTGGCGCTCTTGTATACTACGACTCTGGTATTGATTTTGAGAAATTGTGTAAAAATATGCGTGGTGTTTTGGATGCCACATCAATGATTATCGTTGAAGACGAATACGTGTTATATGATGACACGCAAGAAAAGCGAGTATATATCAACATAAGAAGTTTTAACGACGATGCGATTTATTCTATTTTTGAGAGGACTAAGGGTGAATTTTGAGTAATTATGATTAAGTCTAAGCGCAGTGGAGATATTCTTGATACAGATATGCCGATTATTGCGGTATCTGTTACGACTACAGGCGAAGATATTCCTAAGATTTTAAGAGCATATAAGGAATGTCTTTCTGAATATAAGTCTATATTAAAGAAGTCGTCTACTGCAAAAAATCTTATGGGTCGGTGCATCCCTGTTTTTAATAGAGATGAAAAGTGTTTCGCACTGCTGTTTGATAAGAACTGTGATGTAGCGGCGAGCAGAGAAGCAGTCGCACAGCTTGAATATTACAGTAACGTAACTAACTGTTCTGTTGCTTTTAGAGCTTGTGATTTTGACCCATTTTTAATGGAGGAGGTTTTAACTTGCGAGGTAGAAGAATGGATGTAAAGCCCAGATGCTTTAGGTGTGGAAAGGAAGCAAATGAGCTTTCCACTGTAAATATCAGATGGAATACGTATAAAGGTTCTGGCAGTTGTTTCGCGGCTTTGTGTAATGACTGTGTTGATGCTATTGAACCGCAAGTTAAAACATTCACAAAAGATATTACGAAGGATGTGAATAAGGAATGATTCAGATTAACAAGCAGTATGCAATAAATCCGTCAAAGTGGTCTTATGACCTTGTGCATTTTACCACTGACAAGGCCGGTAAGTAGGTAGCAGAAACGCTTGGCTACTATCATGATTTTAATGCGGCACTAAAGGGTTACATTAAAATCAGAGCTAGGCGTAAGCTATCGCAGAAAGATATGTCGGTAGTGGAAGCAATTAAGGAAATTGAATCCATCCGTGATGAGGTAAAATCCATCTTGGATGGAGGTGATTCCGATGGTTGATGCAATAATTGAATTTGCTAAATTACATCCATTTATAACCGCTCTGCCATTTATCACTATGTTTGTTGGATTTATGTTCATGCTCAATAACCGTGACACGTTAAGATGCAGGATATTAGCATTGGATGCGATTCGTGACTATAACATAGATGGATATGTAATTGATGGACGTGAAAAGTGGAAGAGGTTGAATTACGAAAAAGTGATGCAACCTTACGTTTACACTTGGTTTTCAATTATCAAAAATGCAGAGTCGGTTATAAAGCCGCAGTATCTTGATAGACTGACTATCTATTTTGAAAATGCTAAAAAATTTAGGAGCTTTGATAAATGATTGATGACGAATTTATTCAGTGCAACTCTTTCTCGCGTGTAATGCAGAACACGTCAAGTAGAGTGCAGAAAATGTCGTTACTTCTAAAATCAATGGATGATTGTCTTTCATTCTTTTTGAGATTCCTGCTTGATGGAAATATTACGACGGGAATCTCTACTGCTAAGATTAACAAGAAACTTTCTAAGAAATTAGACACAGATATTAACATGGGATTCTTTGATGTATGTAAATATATTTCAGAGAACCCATCTAATGATGGTACGCTCTGGGTTGCGCAGTCTTATGTAGAAAAAGTCAGGCAGGAATTTGACGATTCCTACGCAGAATTTGCTAAGTTGGTATTCACCAAAAAGTTGCGGCTTGGTGTTGATGCTAAGACTGTGAACAAAGCGTATGGATTTATGCTTGTCCCTAATTTTGAAGTTCAGCTTGCGAAGTCTATTGAGAACGTGAAAATTCCTCATGATAAATGGTTCTCAATTAGTCAAAAGATTAACGGAAATAGATGCGTTTGTTACCGTGGCAAGATGTATAGCAGACAGGGTAAACTATGGACTGGATTAGACCACATCATGTCTGACTTAAAGAAGTTGGATGTGGAATTGCCTGTCTGGTGTCTTGACGGTGAGCTTGTATACAAGAACGAAGAAGGATTGTCGGATAACGATGCTTTTATTAAAGGTACTGGTATTCTGAATAGTCCAGATGCGGATAAATCTTGTATCAAATACGTCATCTTTGACTGGATTTCTAACAAAGACTTTGACAAGGGTATATCACAGGATTCATATAAAACTCGCAAGGATTTGTTAATTGAATTATCTTACGACATTCATCGTCTTGGGATTAAGAATGTTGAAGTTGTAAGATTCTTTTATGAGGGCACTGATGAAACTAAGATTGACTATTGGCTTGACCGTGCTACAAATTCTGGTATGGAAGGCGTAATGGTAAACTATGATGTACCATACCAATGTAAGCGTCATTCTGGAATCTTGAAAGCCAAGCGTTTTTATACGATGGATTTACCTATAATTGGCTTTGAAGTTGGTGAGGGTAGACTTTCAGATACTCTCGGTAAGGTTTATGTGTCGTATAGCGGTAATGCTGTTGGTGTTGGCACTGGTTTTAGTGATGAACTGCGTGACGAGATTTGGAACAATCGTGATAAATACGATGGACGAATTGTTGAAGTAAAGTATAAGAATATATCTAAAGATAAGAACACTGGTATGCCCAGCTTACAGTTCCCAGTCTTTGTTAGATTCAGGGAAGATAAGAACGAACCTAGTTATGACTAAGGAGATTAAAAATGTCTGATAAACTTGTGATTATTGATATGCAGAATGACTTTCATCCGAGTGATGCTGTAATCAAGCGAGTGGTTGAAAAGATTGAAAAATATAAATCTAATAAGTGCAAGATTTATATGACGATGGATACTCATGATGCAGATGAATACGGTACTTTACCTGAATCTAAAAAGTATCCTATTCATTGCGTTATGGGTACTGACGGTCATGCTCTTGTTGATGATGTTGGGACTGCGCTTGCTCTTTATCGACACGATTGCACCATTTGTTACAAGAACTCGTTTGGTTCTACCGAACTGGTAAATGCTCTTCTTCAGGACTGTGTTCCGGGAGATAAGATTGAAATTTGCGGTGTTTGCGCTGATATTTGTGTCGTGACAAATGCTCTGATGATTCGTGCGGCACTTTATAAGAATGAAGTGATTGTAGACTCTACAGCTACCGAAGGTACGACTACCGATGCCGCTAATGCCGCTTTCACGGTCATGCGAAATTGTAACATTATTGTAAACTAATCCTATGGGCGCAATGCGCCCATTTATTTTTGAAAAGGGCTTGACAAATCTTTGGATTTTTGGTATAATATTGTTGTCCCCAAAGCCCATATAAAGGAGTTGAAGAAGTTATATGAGCATCATTATTAAAGGTTTTGAAATTGTTCTTATGGCCGCAGGAGTTATGTTTCTATTGATTGTAGCACATGACGTTGTACATAAATTGCGTGGCAAGAAAAAGGAGAAGTAATATGTCGGTATATGTAACAGGTGATACACATTCGTATATTGACATAGACAAGATTACGCCTAGCCATTGGCCTGAATCTAATAATCTAACAGAAAAAGATACACTTATTATCTGCGGAGACTTTGGTTTTGTCTGGGATGATAAGTTTAGTGACCGTTGGTGGCAACAGTGGTTCTTGCGTAGACCATACATTACGTGCTTTGTTGCAGGAAACCATGAAAATCATCCAATGCTTGAAAAATATCCGCTAGTTGATTTTCATGGAGATAAAGCGCACAAAATCAACGACCATATTTACTGTTTTGTTCAAGGCGGTATGTATGATTTTGACGGGAGGAAGTTCTTCTGTTTTGGTAAAGCGCAAAGTCATGATAAGTGGCATAGAAAAGAAGGCATTGACTGGTGGCGTGAAGAAATGCCATCTGACGCAGAATATCAGTATGGTTTTGATACATTGAAGAAGTATGGTTACAAATGTGATTTTGTAATTAGTCATTGCGCATCAGATACCATTACCGACATTCTTGGTGGTGGAGAATATAAACACGATAAACTAACTAACTTTCTACAGAAAGTAGTAGCAGAAGATGTAACATTCGACCATTGGTATTTCGGTCATTATCACATGGATTGTGATGTTGATGCAGAAGATGGAAAGAAATATACGTGTGTGTATCAGAATATTTATAAGGTGGTGTAAAGAATGAAAGATATTAACAAGTTTCAGGACGATTGGTTCTTGGCAAAGAAGTCGCAGAATAAGCGTGTAGCCGATACGCTTGGATTTCTGTACGCCGCTATGCAGAACAAGCGAATTGAGCTTGGTCGTATGCTGACAACCGATGAAATGATTGCTGTTGTCAAGAAGCAGATTAAGCAAATTAATGAAACGCTTGAGTTTGCAATTAAGGGCAATCGTGATGAGACAGCGGAGAAGTGTCGTGACGAACTGGCTATTCTCACTGATTATCTGCCCGAAGAGCTGTCCTATGACGATATTAAGGCGCGTGTCTCTGTGCTGGTGGATGCCAGTATGAATAAGGGACAGGCAATGAAAACTGCTATGGGTGCTTTGCGTTCTATGGCAGATGGCAAGCTGATTGCGAAAGCAGTAAGCGAGGTGTTGGCTGGTGTCTAAAAGTACAAAGACAACTACAACTGGCGTAAGCCTTTTGGGTGTGTTACAGATTATCTTTATTGTCCTAAAGCTCTGTGGTCTAATTGACTGGTCTTGGTGGATGGTATTTATTCCTGTGTGGATTGACCTTGGAATTATTGCTGTTTTCTTGTTGGTCTATTTCATTATTGTCGCTATCGCTTATTTTTGTGGTACACATCCGCAGTAAAAGAAAGGGAGTATTATGAGAATGGAATTTATCAGTATTGGTGACATTGTTCGTGATAATTCTTGCGCTTACTCTTGCATCGACAAGGTGGTTGGTGTTCGGTATAATAAGCATGGAACTTTTTATAAGATGTGTTCGAGCGGCCTGTATGTGGCAAGTGACAAGGTTGAGAAGGTGATTTTGCCTGATGACTAAGATGGTTATTGTGGTTAGGCGAGACTTACACATGAGAAAAGGCAAGGCTATCGCACAGGCTTGTCATGGAGCTGTAAATATTATCCTAAAAGCCATTGACAGAGACGGTTTGCCGTGGTATACTGTTGGTGACGGACGGATAGTGGTCGATGGAGATTCGGCGTTGTCTGAATGGTTCTCTGACTCGTATACAAAAGTCTGTCTTTATGTTGACAGCGAGGAAGAGCTTCTGAATCTAAAGAAGAAAGCAGACGAAGTTGGTATCATGACGAGTCTTGTTTTGGATAATGGAACTACGGAGTTCCACGGAGTTAAAACTTATACCTGTCTTGTATTTGAGCCACTGGATTCACGAGTTGTTGACCCTATTACTGGTAATTTGCCTTTGTATTGAGAGGTGAATCTAATGGAGTCCTATAAACTCAAACAGATGGTGTAGATAATAAGAGAGGATGAGGGCATTTGTCCGTTGACGTTCTCTGAAATTATGCAACATCATGGTGGATGTGTGTTTGTTATCGGTGAGAAGTGTGGCTATGGTACTGTAGACGTAACCAAGATGGCTATACTTTTAGATGACGAATATGTTGATATTCATTGTTGTGGCACTGAATTTTACGCTTATGACATTAGGCCGTACAGCGTGAAATGAAATTAAAAAGATATAAATTTAATATGAAAAGTAAAAAATATAATACGTCGCCCTTCATATTGTGATGATTTGTAACGATATACAATTTACAAAAAATAACAAAAAATTCTACGTTGCAATTATGAACAGTGGGTGTCATTATTATCAGTAAAATAGCCGTAAAAGACAACTTCATATTGTAACGATATACATTTTTATAATTCGTATCATACAAAAAATAGCTTGCATTGTATTGTTATAATTATCTCCTGCTTTTAGATAATATGCTAGAGTAGGAGATAGATTGTAATAAATAATAAATTAGCACGAAAGGATAAAGAGTTATGATTATTGACGGTAAACGCGCATTGGGCTTTACCGCGTTAGCGGTAAACAAAGGGCGCATCATGATGTAAGAATAGCTTTATTTGATAAGTAGAAAGGATAGTGTTAGATATATGTTAATTAACGGTAAACGCGCACTGTGTTATATCACGAAGATTGATGAAATTGAACCGTTACCGGGTTATGATAGGGTAGAATATGCTAGAGTAGGGGGATGGGGAGT
>ERZ808278.256-NODE-256-length-41360-cov-6.661010_pt1 | contig 41360 bp, 67 predicted proteins | sample MGYA00521239_ERZ808278 | MGnify/ENA primary metagenome ERZ808278 (study PRJEB31516, sample SAMN03275600) | gut metagenome | biome: mammalia-associated habitat; material: feces | host: Papio cynocephalus | place: Kenya | collected 2012-07-17 ... | reverse complement strand
CGGTGCGGCCCAGAAGGTAGTCCACGGAGCAGTCCAGATAATCGGCGATCTTGGCGAGAGCTTCCAGTCTTGGATAATATCCGCCGGACTGCATGGAAGACAGCGTATTAACGCTTAGCGAACAGTCTGAAAGCATTTTACCAATGGCGATTTTTTTAGACTTCGCCAACGCCTTTATGAGATTCGCAACTTCTTGTGAATTATTCATAAAAACAGCCTCGTAATTTTGTAACTGCATACGAAATCACAAGAACTCGTGAAAAATCATTGACACTCACAAGAACTTGGGATAAATTACAGTCACAGCCTAAACAGTTCACCGTTATATTATCACACCAAAGCCGCAGATGCAAGCGGCGGAAAGGAGTTTCAAATGTCTATCAGAACACTGCGGGAGGCCGCGGGCATGAGGCAGTACGAGCTGGCGGCCCGGCTGGGTATTTCCCAAGCCAGCGTCAGCGCGTGGGAGTGCGGCGACAGCACCCCCACCACGGAGAATCTGGTCAAGCTGGCGGACATCTTCCAGTGCAGCACGGATGAAGTGCTGGGCCGCAAGTGCCCCAGCGCGTGAAAGGAGTTAAGCATGGTGATCGTGAACCGGGTCAGAGAGCTGCGGACGGCGGCCGGCATGACCCAGAAGCAGCTGGCGGACATGGTGGGCGTGACCGTCCCCGCCGTCAGCAAGTGGGAGCTGAACCAGCGGACGCTGGAGACCGAACGGGTCATCCAGATATCGCGGATCTTCGGCGTGCCCATGGAGCAGGTCGTGAGCGGCAGCGAGAGCGCGTGAGCAAGTGACAAGCCGTTTTGCGCATATCTTTGCGGGAGGAGGGATGCTTATGACAGCGTTGGAGCGCGGAATCGCATTTTTGTACGAGGCCAGATTGGAGCAGCTGGGGATCAAGGCGGATGTGACCTGTCAGGTGGTCCTCAGAGAGCCGGAGGAGGTGGAGAAACTGAAGCAGAAACAGGAACGCCCCGCATCATGACTTTACCACACAAAGGAGGAATTTACCATGTCGGGAGGATGCCCGAATTTATACAAAAGGGCGCGGTTGAGTACCGGAATGAGCCAGGAACGTGCAGCGGAATTGCTGGGCCTGTCGCCGGAGAGCCTGAAGCGCTACGAAGGAGGCCGGAGCGTGCCGCCGGACGAGGCGGTGGCCCGGATGGTGGAGGTATACCGGCTGCCGTGGCTGGCCTACGAGCACAGCCAGGCAACGGACCGCCTGGGGGTGCTGCCGGAGATCGAGCCGAAGCCGCTGGCCATGAGCAGCGTGGCGCTGGAGAACCGGATGGAGGACCTCATGGAGCGGCTCCGGGCCCTGATGCGGATCGCCGAGGACGACCGGGTGGACGAATCGGAGAAAATGACGGCGGATGAAATTTCCGCTGCACTCCGGGATGCAGCAGGAGCCATTTTTCAGACTATTTATGCGATCGAGGAAGCCAAAGGCATAAAAAAAGAACGCCCCGGCGCTGGCACGTCGAGACGTTCGGTTCAGGGCTTGCGCCGAGAACAATCGCAGGATGATTATAGCACACTTCCGGCACGGCTTGCAAGCCCCAGTTTTTCCCGGAGGGGAGGTGTCTCCCTATGACGGGCTGGGCGCTGTTTTTCACCGTGCTGGGCGTGGCGGCGGCTGCCGCGATCCCGTTTCGGATCGTGGAGTGGATCGAGAGAAAGTGATGGGGGGTACATATGGCAGAGCAAGAGATCAGGTCAGGCCGGGAGGACGGCTTCACCGTGCTTTATAATTCCATGGTCAAGGACGACCGCCTGCCGCTGGAAGCAAAGGGCCTGTTCGCCTATATCATGTCCCGGCCGCCGGACTGGAAATTTTCCGTGTCCGGGCTGGCGGCCAGTACGAAAACCGGCAAGGACAAGGTGCGCCGGATCCTGGGCCAGCTTGAGAAAGTGGGCTACCTGATCCGGGAACAGGGACACAAGGAAAACGGCACGTTCGGCGGCAATATCTACGTTTTGCAGGACTTTGCGCCACCGTTGTCGGAAAACACCGTCAACGGTGAAAACCGTCAGCGGGAAAAGCCGTTGTCGGAAAACACCGTCAACGGTGAAAACCGTCAACGGGAAAAGCCGTTGTCGGCTTTCCCGACACAACCCAATAAAGATAATAACCCAGTAAAGATTATATTACCCCCTATAGTCCCCCGGGAGGACGGCGCGTTTGACGCGTTCTGGGCGGCGTATCCCCGGCGTGTGGACAAGCAGAAGGCCCGGCGGGCCTGGGCAAAGCTGAAGCCGGACGCGGCGCTGCTGGAGACCGTCCTGCGGGCTCTGGAGCTTCAGGCGGCCAGCGGCCAGTGGACACGGGACAACGGCGCTTACATCCCCTACCCGGCCAGCTGGCTCAACGGCCGCCGCTGGGAGGACGAGCTGCCGGGGCGGCCCGAATCGGACACAGGCGGCTATAGCCGGGAGGCAGGTGACACGGATGGAATTTGAAAAAGCCATGGAGCAGGCCAGCCAGTACCTGACCTTCACGGCCCGCTTCATCGACCCGGCGCAGCCCCAGGGCCTGTGGTTCTGCGACACGGTGACGGAGGTCTCCGCCATCCAGATCAACGCCGTGTGCCTTGGCTCCGGATGCGGCTGGGACGACGTGGTCCGCTGCCGTCCCTTTCTGGAGGCGTTCCCCTACCTGGTGATCGTGACGGTGAACGCCATCGCCCGGGAACGGATGGTGGCGGAGCTGCGGCCCCGGCTCCCGGCCAGCTGCATCTACGTGGTGACGGACGCCGGGTGGCGGAACTGCAAGACCGTGGAGGACTACGTGGAGCTGTACGGCTCCGGCCACCTGCCGGACATCCTGTCCGGGGCGGTGGAGCTGCCGGCCTACGGCCTGCTGAATCTATCGGACGTGCCCCGCCGGGACATGAGCATGGTCCCCCGCACGCTGTCACAGTTCGCCGTTTTAGACAGCAGCATCGGCGGCTTTTACGCCGGGGAGCTGTCCGTCTGGACGGGCAGGCGGGGCGTCGGCAAGAGCACCCTCCTGAGCCAGCTGCTGCTGGAGGCCGTGGACCAGGGGCACACGGTATGCGCCTATTCCGGCGAGCTGCCCAAGGAGCAGTTCCGGGAGTGGGCCTACCTTCAGGCGGCGGGGCCGGAGCACATCCGGTACATCACGGACAAGGCCACCGGCAAGAAGCTGGCGTCGGCAGACGCTCTGGCGGACCGGCAGATATCCCAATGGCTCAACGAGCGGTTCTGGCTGTTCGACCTGGAGCACAACACCCGGCATGACCCGGAGACCATCCTGCGGCAGTTCGAGTACGCCCACATGCGCTACCGGGCGGACGTGTTTCTGGTGGACAACATCATGTCCGTGGACTTCGACGGCCAGACGGAGCGGGATTTCAACCGGGTGCAGTCCAGATTCACCCAGATGCTGGTGACGTTCTCCAAGCGCCGGGGCGTCCACACCCACCTGGTGGTGCATCCCCGGAAGTCCGCCAGCGACAACAACGCCAGGATCACATCGGACGACGTCAGCGGCTCCGGCGACATCACCAACCGGGCCGACAACGTGTTCTTCCTTACCACCCACCAGACCGACGGCACGGACAAGCCCCTGCTCCAGATCCTGAAAAACCGGGACTTCGGCTCCCACCGTCACCAGTGGCTGGATTTTGACAAGAAGTCCCGGCGGTTCTTTCAGGACCGGACCGGAGACCCCAGGCGGCCCTACGGCTGGGAGGGCAAGGGCGTCCAGATGGAGCTGGTGGAGGACCGCGGCGACGTGGACGAGGTCTTCCCGGAGGACAGGCCATGAACATCGGTGATGTTTTAGAGCTGGAGCCGACGCTGGAGGGCGCCGGCGGGCTGGGCTCCACGGGGCCGATTCCCTGCCGGGTGGTGTACATCCACCCCCTGCGGCGCTTCTACGTGGTGGAGTTCCGCAGCGCCGTCACCGGCGAGACCTGGCGGGAGGCCGTCTGGTTCCCGCTGAAGCCCCAGAGAGATAATTTTAACAGGCTCCCCGTCATCGGGGGCAGGAAGGGATAAACCATGAGAACGATCGCAATTTTGAATTTCAAGGGCGGTGTGGGGAAAACCGTCTCCACCGCCACGCTGGCGTACCTGCTGGCAAAGCAGGGCAAGCGCATCCTGCTGATCGACGCGGACAGCCAGGGCAACCTGAGCATGTCCTTCGGCATCGACGCCGAAGAGGGCGCGGACACGCTGGCGCTGCTGACGGAGGGGGCCGGATATTATCCGGAGTTCGTGACCCCCACCAGCTTTGAGGGCATCGACCTGATCCCCTCCGACATCAACCTGCTGACGGCGGACCGGCTCATGGTCCAGAGCGGCGTCGGCCGCATGCGGCAGGCCATCGCGGACCTGCGGGACGCCATCGCCGGGGACGCCGACCAGGGCGGCGCCTATGACCTGATCCTGATCGACTGCCCTCCGGCGCTGTCCGCCGCCTGCACGGCGGCTCTGGCCGCTGCGGATGACGTGATCATCCCCATCCGGCTGGACTACTTTTCCACCGGCGGCATGGCGAACCTGGTGGAGCAGCTGCGGTACATGCGGAGCATGAATCCCCGGCTTTCCGTCATGGGGGTGCTGGTGACCCAGTTCACCCACATGCCGGACGAAAAGGCGGCGCTGGAGGGGCTCCGGTCCGACGCCCTGCCGGTCTTTGACACAGTGATCCGGTTTTCCAAAGCGGTGCCAAGCGCCACCTTCCAGAAAGTCCCGCTTCCTGTGTCCCGTCCGTACTGCGCGGCCAGCAGGGACTACGGCGCTCTGGTCAAAGAGATCATGGGGAGGTGCTGACCGTGGAGAAACGCAGATTTAACGTCATGGACGTGCTGGGGGAACAGCTGGCGGGCGTGTCCGAATCGGACCACAGCGGCCCGGAGCGGATCGAGTACATCGACATCGGCCTGCTGGACAGCGACGAACGCAATTTTTACCAGCTGACGGACATTGACGAGCTGGCGGACAACATCCAGCTGTGCGGCTTGCAGCAGCCCATCCGGGTGCGGGCCGGTGAGGGCGGACGGTTCACCATCGTCAGCGGCCACCGGCGCAGGGCGGCCGTGGCCCAGCTGGTGGACAAGGGCCTGGAGCAGTTCCGCAGGGTGCCCTGCATCCGGGAGACGGACGACGCCTCCCCGGCCATGCAGGAGCTGCGGCTGATCTTCGCCAACAGCGCCACCCGGAAGCTGACCAGCGCCGAGATCGGCGAGCAGGCGGAGCGGGTGGAGGCCCTGCTGTACCAGCTCAAGGATGAGGGCTACGAGTTCCCGGAGGGCCGGATGCGGGACGTGGTGGCCGCCGCCTGCAACACCCACGGTTCTAAGCTGGCCCGCATCAAGGTAATCCGGGAACGGCTATTGAGCAACCTGCGGCCGGCGTGGGACCGGGGGGCCATCCCGGAGCAGACCGCCTACGCACTGGCTCAGTTTCCGGCAGATATGCAGGCACGGATCGCCGGAGCCTTTCCCCAGCTCCCCACCGGCTCCACGCTGGAGATGCTGCTGCGGCTCTACAAGGACCGTGGCTATCGCTGGGAGCCCTGCATGACCTGCCCGGACGGTAAAGCCTGCAAGCGGGGCGATGCTTTCCTCCGGCACGATGCGGAGTGCTGCGGCTGTGATGTCTGCGGCGGCCAGACCTGCTGTCTGGAGTGCCGTCAGGCTATGGCGGAATGTTACGCCTGCGACAAGGCATGCAGCAAGGCCAAAGCCAAGCGCAAGGAGAAGATGGACGGAAAGAAGGCCGCAGAAAAGGCGGCTGAAGAGAAGCGGATGCGGAAGCTGGAGCGTGAGGTCCAGGCCAGCGCCGCCCGGCTGGCCAGAGCCGCAGATGCTGCCGGAATCCCGGACAAAACCTCCGTTGTCGGCACCAGATACGGCGGTCACTATACCGCAGGCACGCTGCGGGAACTTGCCGCCGGGAAGTTTGAGAGCAGGCATGTCTATTCAAACGATCTTTCCCCGGATAACCTCAGCGGCATTGCCAAGGCCGCCAAGGCGCTGCATTGCTCCGCCGACTACATCGTGGGCCTGACGGACGACCTGACCCCGCCGACGCTGCCGGAGGGCCAGCTGATGATCGCCGGGTGGATGCCCGGCAGCACCACCCCGGCGGAGCCGGGAGAGTTTGCGGTATACGTCGATCTGGAGGGCAAGCTGTCCCCTCAGTTTTTCCGGTGGACGGGGAGCCGCTGGGAGATGCGGACGGGCACTGCGCCCCAGGTCCCCGTGGCATGGTGGATGCGCCTGCCGCCCATTCCGGCGGCAGCGGAGAAAGGAGCGGACGCATGAGCACACGCTACACAGGCCGCGGGAAGCGGCTGAGGGCCGGGGCACGGGTCATCCTGGCCCTGTGCCTGGCGGTGGCCGTGGTGGCCGCCGTGGCCCTCCTGACGGCGCCGGCGCGGGGGACTTTGCTATGATCCAGGCCCCGTGTCAGGGCTGCGGGGACCGCCGGGTGGGCTGCCATGACCCGGCGGCCTGCGCCCGGTGGGCGGCGTTTCTGGCCAGACGGGACGCGGCCCGCGCCGCAGCGGCGGTTTGGGAACCCGGAAACAGGAGAAATCGGGGACATGGGGAGGTTTCTATTCCCCTGCGGAGGAAAATATGAGAGACCTGGAGCAAACAGCCATTGAGCGGCTGAAAATAAGAAAAATCTGAAAATCATAGGAGGCCCTGGGATAATGGCGCGCCGCCTCCAGACGTGGAGGAACCTATGAGAACAGTAAAAAACGACAAGGAATTTCGCAGCTCTGTATACACAGAGCGTCCGCCCTATGCGGACTTTGAAGCGCCGCAGAAATTTGAAGCCATCAAAAGCATTATCGCTCGCCGTCTGATCGAACACCCAAATGCAATGTGTTCGTACTCCGGCGGAAGTGACAGCGATATCATGCTGCACCTGATTGAGAGCGTCCGCAAGGTATTTAATCTGCCGCCGGTGGCGTATTACTTCTTCGAGACCGGCCTGGAAATGGCGGCAACCCGCAGGCATGTCAAGGAGCAAGCGGAACGGTACAGCGTGGAGATCAAGACCGTCCGCCCGAAGATGAACATTGTGCAGGCTACCCGGAAATACGGACAGCCATTTGTATCCAAAATCATGTCGGCGGGGCTGGAAGGAGTACAGAAAAAGCACATCCCGCTCAGCATTCATGAAGAATATGAGCAGGCCGAGGATAAAGCGGCTAAACGCAAAGAATTGAAAGAGCGGTATCCGGGATGCGAGACAACGATCAACTTCCTGTGCTGCTGCAATTCAGCAGGGGAACCTCGCCCCAACATTCAACTTGTTATCAACAGCTCCAAGTATATGCTGGATTTCATCCGGGAAAATCCGATTCCGTTTCGTGTCAGCAATAAGTGCTGCGATATCTGCAAGAAACAGCCCGCCCATGAAATTGAAAAGGGTTTTGACATGGTGATTACCGGGGAACGCCGGGACGAGGGCGGTATGCGGTCCGTGCCGCGCAAAGATAGCTCCACCATGTGCTTTACCGAGACGGCAAAAGGGAGTTTCCGACTGCGCCCCTTGTACTACGTCTCCGATGCGGACAAGCAGTGGTACAAGGATTATTACGGTATCCGATATTCTGATGCTTATGAGGTCTACGGCCTGAAACGGACGGGGTGTTGTGGGTGTGCAATTTCTGCACGTGCCGCGTCCGATTTGGAACTGATCCGGCCCTATGAGCCGAACGTCGTAAAAGCAGCGTGGAATATTTTTGGGGACAGTTACCGCTACAGAGCGCGGTACAACGAGTACAAGGACCTTCGGCGGCTTGAGGACCAATTGACTGCAAGAGCAAAAAAGCCTGCTGCCGCGCCGGAAGAAATAGAAGTTCTGCCGGGGCAGGAAGTCTTAGATGGATTTGAGGAGGATGCAATATGACAAACAGAGAGCTTGCCGAGCTGCTGCGGAAACGGGCCGCCGGGCTGTATTGTCTGGACTGCGAGCATTATGACGGCTGCGGCGCTCATGGCTGCAATATCATGCACATGGCCGCCGACGCCCTGGGCAACAGCGAGCGCCATGTGGAGGCCCTGCAAAAGGAGATCGAGGGGCTGCGGATGCAGCTGCCCCGGTGGATCCCGGTGACGGAGCGGCTGCCGGAAGTGTGGCGGAACGATGCAACGGCAGAACTTGTAAATTACATGATTTACAGTCCTGATTTTGGCGTGGACATCGGCAATTATCACGCAAAAGCAAAAAAATGGTTATGCATGGCTCTGCCCTGCACGGTCACCCACTGGATGCCGCTGCCGGAAGGGCCGGAAACATGATGGGATTTTACGATGTCGATTGCGACTGCGTTCGAGCAGACGAGCGGTTTATTTGCCGGTGCGCAAAATGTGATCGGGAGAGGCTCAAAAAGAATAGCATATGCGTTATGGTTCGGAGGCCACATGAAACGGTAAAAACGCTTTGCTATTTATGCCCAAACTGTTATGCAGAGCTGCTGGACAAATTTGGAGTTGGAGAGTGAACTATGCAAAAACCGCTGCTTTGCCGTCTGGGCGTGCACAGGCTGAACAAGTATGAGTATGTGCAGGTCACACGCCGCCGGAGTGCCCGGCACGGTGGGAAGTATCACGTAAATTATGCAGTCTGCGAACGATGCGGGAATCTCTGCTACCATGTGAGACTGAAAAGGGAGGAAATGTGATGGAAAGATTGACATTTGACGGAAATTTCTGCGACATCGCACAGTGTGCAAGCATCCCGGGCGGCAGCTTCTGCGAGGATAGGGCCTGCTCCCAGCGCAAGGTATGGGAGCGGCTGAAAGCCTACGAGGACACGGGGCTGGAGCCGGAGGAAATCAAGGCACCGTTTACAGAGGGTACGGCGATAAAATTGGCTGCGCAGGCATTAGAGACGGGGCCGAGCCGTCTCCGTGAACTGGCCGAGGCCGACAGGGCCGGACGGCTGGTGGTGCTGCCGTGCAAGGTGGGCGATACGGTGTGGTTCAACACCTACAAGGACAATGGGCGCACCTGCATCGGCATGCAGCCCCACAAGGTGGTTGGAAGCCGCGTGTGCGTCATGGCGGAGGGAAAGATTTTCCCGTTGGAGCTGCCATTAAGCAGATTCGGTAAAAACTGGTTTCAGACCCGCGAGGAAGCGGAGAATGCGCTGGAGGCGATGAAGAATGCTAAATAATAACAACCGGACATGCCGCCTGAAACTCCGGCGGGGCGATGTTGCAGACATTCTGATTATGATTGCAAGTCATTACGATGCCGGAGAAAAGTGGAGATTTCTTCACGATGAAATCAAAAGGCAGTTCGATGAACAGGAGGCGAAACGTGTACATATTGACGAGTGACCAGAAAAGCATTGTTGACTCTGGATTTGTTGAACGGTTCTGCCTTGTGGAGAAGCCGGACGCATGTATGATTGTCGCAAGTTATTCGGCAGAACGCATGGTGACGATCGGCAAGTATAAGGACCGAGCAGAAGCCGATCATGCGCTTTTCAAGCTTTACCAGGCCTTGAGATTCGGCGATGATCGGCTTGACATGCCAGATAGTGAACTTTTTCACAGCGAACGCAAGAAAAAAGATGCACGGGTAAGCAGAAAAGGAGGCTCTTAAATGGCTGAACTGAAACCGTGCCCGTTTTGCGGGCGCAGATTGGAGGGTTGATCATGGCTGAGTGGAAAGTATCTGAAGCGGACACGCCTCAATGTACCAGCTGTGGAATGTGGATGCCTTTTGCAAAATACAGGCGTGGGCAGGGTGTCAATGCGAGAAGCATCACGGATTATTGCCCACACTGCGGCAAAAAGATGACAGCGATGCCGTTGTGCGGTAGATGCAAACACGGTCAAGGCGCATGGAAAGAGGACGGGATATGCTACGCTTGCCGTGAACAGACGTGGATTCCCGGAGCGCCGCATAGAAAAGCAAAGGAGGGCTGATAATGGCTGAATACATTGAGCGGGAAGCGTTACTGCGTGACATTGAGCGCCACCACGTTTCGGATGGTAAATTCCAGCATTGGGTGCAGACCCAGCCCGTCGCCGACGTGGCCCCGGTGGTGCATGGGCGGTGGGATGATTCCGGGCGATATACGTTCCCGGGTGGTGACAAAGCCGTCAGGTGCACCAACTGTGGCTGTGCACTGACAGAGAGCGAGTATCGCCTGAACAAGTGGAATTACTGCCCTGTCTGCGGGGCCAAGATGGACGGAGGTGCTGACCATGCGGCTGATTGATGTTCACGGCCTTGATATTCTCGGATATCTTGAAGAGTTTCCGGAATGCGAAAGCGACAAGGCATGGAACGCGGCTGTCCGAGAAATCTGCACTTACGTGAATCTTGCACCTGAAGTGGACGCCGTGCCGGTGGTGCGGTGCGGCAACTGCAAACACATCCGCCCGGAGGTGGACGCATACACCGGGGAAACAGTCGGTTACTGGTGCGGCCTGATGGATTTTTCGGGCGTGGATGTCGATGGCTTTTGCAGCTACGGAGAACGAAAGGACGGTGACGGCCCAGACTGAAGCATCCGGAATGTGAGACCTGAAAAATCAACTTGAAAAACGCAAAGGAGTAAAAACATGATCATCATAACCGCAATCTTATTGATCCTCGCCGTGGGGTCCTTCCTGCTCTGCAACGGCATCTACAGGTCATGCCGTCAAAAGCCTTACTGCGAGGAAGAGGCCCGGACCGCCAATGTGTGCCGCAAGGTGATCCCCTCTGTCCTGCTGGCGCTGCTTCTGCTGCTCTTCGGCATTCGTGGCATCCGGGTGGTGGATCAGACCGAGGTGGGCATCATCCGTACCTTCGGCACCGTCACCGGCACCATGAACAGCGGCATCCATTTCGTGAACCCCATCTCTCAGCGGGTCTCCATGTACGATCTGCGCATCCATGTCCGGGAGGCGGCTTTCGCCACCTACACCAAGGACGCCCAGCCCGTGGAGGTCTCTGTGGAATACCAGTACGAGCCGCAGGCGGACCGGGTGATGGAGATCGCGTCTCAGTACGGCTCCTATGAGATCCTGGAAACCAAGATCGCCAAGGTGGTGGAGGAACGCACCAAGATCGTCATCGCCCGCTACTCCGCCATGCCTCTGCTGGAGAACCGCTCCAACCTGTCCTTTGAGGTGGACGAGGAGGTCTCCAAACTGGAGGATACGTTCCCTGTGCATTTCACCTCCGTGGTGGTGGCGAATCTGGATTTTTCCGACGCCTTTGAGGCCAGCGTGGAAGCCAAGATGACCGCCGAGCAGGACGCCCTCCGGGCCGAGCAGGAGAAAAAGACCGCCGTGGTGAAGGCGGAGCAGGCCAAGGAAGTGGCCGCCATTGAGGCTGACGCCGCTATCGCCAAGGCAAAGGGCGAGGCCGAGGCCATGAAGATCACCAAGGAGGCGCTGGCCTCCATGCCTGACGAGTACATCCAGTCCATGTATCTGGAAAAGTGGGACGGCAAGCTGCCCCAGATCGTCACCGAGGGCTCCGGCCTGATGCTGGCGCCGGACTTGGGGACGGCGGCCGATGGCTGACCCGTATGTGTGCGTCCGGCAGCGGGCGGGGCCGCTGGTGAAGGCGCTGGTGACGGACAACTACGCCTACCTGCGGCGCTATGGACCCAACGCGGTGCGGGGCCGGTGCGGACCGGCCCTCAGCCGCACCACCGTGGACAAGCTGGAGCTGCGTCTGGCCCTGTTCGGCTATGACGGCGTCTTCTATACCCTGACCTTTGACGACGCACATTTGCCGCCAAATCGGGCCGGTGCGGAGCGGGTGTGGGACGCATTCGCGAAGCGTCTCAGGCGGTGGAAGCGCGGGCCGGTGGACTACTACGTCTACCGGATCGAGGGCCTCCACGGCGACCACCGGCTCCACATCCACGTGTTCCTCCGGGACGCGGACTTCCCGCCCGCCGTGGTGCAGTACCTCTGGCACACCTGGGGCAGCGCCTACGACGTGCCCTGGGACCGGGCCAGGGTGCTCTCTGAGGGCGGCTACCGGGGTCTGGCGGTTTACTTCACCAAGGAGGTCCCGGAGGTGGGGCGGCATCCCTGGGGCTGCTCCCGGGCGCTGAGCAGGTATATCCCGCCGCCGGAGGTGACCACCTGCAAGACCGGTGCGGTACGGCTGCCGAAAGGGGCCGTGCCTCTGCCCATGCAGGGCCGGGACCGGCCCCAGCTGGGGGGCTGGGGGCTGTACGGCTACAGCCGCTATCTGCTGCCGGAAAAATAGCGCTTTTATTTTAATAACAAGGTTTAGTATAAGCTTCTATAGAGACGTTATCCTCTTGAAACCTACGGAATATTTACGGACACCCACCGAGAAAGTGAGGGAAAAGCCTTGATTTGCACGCAAAACGGTGATAAACTGAGTATAAAAGATGGATACGTAATGTGTCCGGATTGCGGGGCTATGAAGCTCCTGCGCCTTCCGCCTGACGGCCGGGTCAAAGCTTATGTCTACTGTCGGCACTGTAAGCGGGAGAAGTTTTTGAATATCGACTTGAGTCTGAGCCTATGAGCCTGAGCCACATGAGACGCTGGAGCGTCTGTGCTGGCTCAGGCTTTTTGTTTTACCCGGAGGTGATAGCCCGTGGCAACGAAGCCGCTGAGACCATGCCGGTATCCGGGCTGCTATCGGCTGGTGCCCTGTGGGTACTGCCCGGAGCACCAGCCGAAGCCAAGGGCACGGAGCCAGGAGGCACAGGCCTGGCGCTGGATGTACGGGACGCCGGAGTGGAAGGCGCTGCGCGGTGAGCAGCTCCTGCGTGAGCCGTGGTGCCGGGCGTGCGCCAAGCATGGCATGAGGACACGGGCCACGGATGTGGACCACGTCCGGGACCATAAGGGCGACTGGGCCGTGTTCACGGACCCAGGCAACCTGCAAAGCCTGTGCCATAGCTGCCACAGCCGCAAGACTGCGGCGGAAATGAACAAAAACGCGGCGCTTCGGAAGCGCTGGACGCGGTGAGAGCGGCGGACGCTTGGGCGCACGGAAGCCCAGGCCCGCGCCTGCGGGGTTCCCTGCGACCCTCCCCGCACCCATCGAAAATTTCAGCTGGACCGCAGATTACCGCGAGCCCCCCTCCGTGCGGGATTTTCTCCCCACGGGGAACCTCGGCAGAAAATCCCGGCGGAGGCGGGGCGAGCGCAGGGACAGCGGGGCGGTCCGATTCGGACACATTCTCCCGGCGCGCACGGCGGCGCTTGCGCCGCGGCGGGCATGTTCCTCCTGCGGCGGCCCTGGCTGCCATTTGCGAGGGCCGCCGTGTGCGCCGGGTATCAGGAGGACAGCGAAATGGCAAAAGCAAAGAAGCCCGGCGGGACTGCCGGAAAAGGCGGCGTCAATCCGGCGCCGACAGCGGATAATCAGACGGTACGGATCGCGGCGGAGCAGCTGACCATGGTGCCCATCGGCGACCTGGTGCCCTACGCCAACAACGCCAAGAAGCACAGCCCCAGGCAGATCAGCCAGATACGGGCCAGCCTGCGGGAGTTTGGCTTTGTAACGCCGGTGCTGATCGACTTTGACAACAACATCATCGCGGGCCATGGCCGGGTGGAGGCAGCCCGGGCGGAGGGTATGCGCGAGGTGCCCTGCGTACTGGTGACCAACCTGACGGAGGCTCAGCGCAAGGCGTACATCCTGGCGGACAACCGGCTCAGCGAGACGGCGGCCTGGGACCCGGAGCTGTTGCAGATCGAGTTGGAGGGACTGGACAAGCTGGACTTTGATACCAGCGTCATCGGATTTGACGCCGAGACCCTGGCAGACCTGGGCGTAAATACAAGCGCCCCGGATACCGGCCACGCAGAAGCGTATGAGGATAATTTTGACGAGGATTTGCCGGAAGAAACGTCCATACACGAGGGCGATATCTTTCGACTGGGTCGGCACCGTCTGGCGGTCGGCAGTACTGCCGATGAGGCGGCTATGACCCGCCTCATGAATGGTGCTCTGGCAAACATGGTTTTCACAGACCCGCCTTACGGCGTGGCTGTGGGGTCCAAAAACCAAATGCTGGATGATGTTGCCGGGGGGAAAGCGGACGCTGCACCGAGGACATCTACGGAGACACCATGAGCGAAAGCGATCTGCACGATATGCTTTTGCAGGCCATGACCAACATTCGGCTGTCATGCCGGGACGATGCTTCTTTCTACGTCACCAGCCCACAGGGCGGCAGCCTTGGTTTGATGATGATGATGATGATGCGGAAGGCCGGCCTGGAAGTCCGGCACATGCTGATTTGGAAGAAATCTTCTCCGACGTTTTCTATGGGCCGTCTGAATTACGAATACCAGCACGAGCCTATTTTCTTCACGTGGACCCAAAAGCACATCTGGTACGGAAACGGCAAATTCCACACATCCGTGTGGGATGTGGATAAACCCCGCAAGTGTGATTTGCATCCCACCATGAAGCCGATAGCCCTGGTTGAAAACGCCATTCTGAATTCTACCACGGAAGGTGACCTCGTTCTGGATGGCTTCGGCGGCAGCGGAACAACGCTGATCGCCTGTGAGCAGCTGGGCCGGACGTGCTACATGATGGAGATTGACCCCAAGTATGTGCAGGTCATTATTGACCGCTGGGAAGCAATGACGGGAGAAAAGGCGGTGTTGCTGAATGACCGTGCAGGAAGCTGAGCGGATTGCCGCCGAAACAAAAAGCCCGTATTTAAGGCGGGATATGCATAAATTTATCCGGAACCAGCGGAGAAAGGAGGGGCGGAATGGCAGGGAAGAGACAGCCAACGGATGTGGTGATTGCCAACGGGCGCAAGCATTTGAGCAAGCGCGAGGAAGCGGAGCGGCGGGCCGGTGAGGTGAAGGTCTCCCCCGCCAAGACGGCCAGGCCCCCCAAGTGGCTGCCGGAGACGCTGAAAAAGGATTTCCGGGCCGTGGGCAAGCGGCTGATCGCCGCAGGGCTTTACACGGAGCTGGACGCGGACACCCTGGGCCGCTACCTGGTGGCCCAGCACCAGTGGCTCATTGCCACCGGGGAGACGGAAAAGGCCCTGGCCCAGCGGGACCAGGAGGCCGCCGACGGCTGGGGACGCATCCAGGAGCGGTATTTCAAGCAGGCCCGGAACTGCGCCAACGACATGGGCCTGACGGTGACCAGCCGCTGCCGCCTGGTGGTGCCGGATACGGCCCGGCAGGCAAGCGAGGACAACAACCCCATGCTGGAGCTGATCCGGGGAGGCATGGACCGGTATGCCTGAGCTTTTGACACTGGCCCCCGGCGTCGAGGTTCCGAAGCCGGACGACGGCGCGGAGCTCCGCTTCAATCAGGCCGCCGTGGACCGTGTGGAGAAGTTTTTTTCCATGCTGGTGTACGGCCAGAACGACTGGGCGGGCAAGCCCTTTGCGCTGCTCCCCTGGGAGCGGGACCTGATCCGGCAGTTCTACGGCGTCGAGGTCAGGGACGATGACGGGCGCTGGGTCCGGTACCGGCGTTTCCTGTACAACGAGATACCCAAGAAGAACGGAAAGAGCGAGCTGGCGGCTGGGCTTGGCTTGTACCACCTGCTGGCCGACGGCGAGCAGAAGCCGGACGTGGGCATTTTCGCCGTGGACAAGGAGAACGCGGACATCATTTACCGCTGTGCCCGGACCATGGTGGAGCTGTCCGTGATCGGGCAGCCGGAGCACCGGCCCCTGGCCTGGGCGCGGCCCAGCGTGCGGGAGATACGGACCCGGTTCGGCGGACGGATGAAGGTGTATTCCGGGGACGTGGACAACAAGCACGGCCCCAGCTTCTCCGCCATCCTCTGCGACGAGCTTCATGCCTGGGCAGGCCGGGCGGGCCGGGAGCGGTGGAACGTTCTGACCACAGGCTCAGACGCCGCCCGCGCCCAGCAGACGGTCATGGTGCTGACCACGGCGGGCAACGACCCCGACCGCACATCCATCGGCTGGGAGGTCCACGAGACCTGCCGCCGCATCCTGGCGTGGCGGCGGGGAGAGCCGGAGCGGCCCAGCGACACGGACAACAGCGAGTGGCTGCCCATCATGTACGGCGTGTCCACCCTGACCCAGGACGACCCGGACAAGATCGCGGAACTGGACATCTATGACGAGGCGCTGTGGAAAGCCTGCAACCCCAGCTACGGCGTGACTATGAAGGCCCGGAAGTTCCGGAAGGAGGCCCAGGCCGCCAGGATGAGCGAGGCGCTGGAGCGGAATTTCCGGTGGCTGCGGCTGAACCAGTGGATCAGCACGAAGGATGTGGGCTGGCTGCCCCTGACCCTCTACGACAAGACCCAGATCGGCCCCTCCGCCAAGGCGGAGCGGGAGACGTGGGTACGGGAGCACCTGACGGGCAAGACCTGCTACGGCGGGCTGGACATGTCCCTGCGGACGGACCTCAGCGCCCTGGTGCTGACGTTCCCGCCCCAGCCGGGGCTTGACACCGGCGTGGCCCTGTTCCGGGCCTGGCGGCCCCTGGAGGGCGTGCTGGAGGCGGAGCAGCGGGACCACGTGCCCTACCGGGACTGGGAGCGGGCGGGCTTCCTGACCCTCTGCCAGGGCGACATGATCGACAACCGGGACGTGATCGCGGCCATCCTGGAAGCCAAAGAACTCTACGACCTGCGGGCCCTGGGCATTGACCAGTACCTGACGGCCACCATGACGCCGCTTTTGCAGGACGAGGGCGTGGAGGTCATCGCCATTCCCCAGACCATGGCGGGCATGAGCCCCGCCATGAAGGAGCTGGAGGGGCTGATCCGGGAGCATAAGATGCTCCACGTGCACAACACCTGCGCCCGGTGGTGCTTCGGCAACGTGCGGTGCGCGGTGGACGGCAACGAGAACCAGAAGCCCATGAAGAACCGGAGCACCGGGCGCATCGACATCACGGTGGCCTGGATCATCTCCGTGGCGGCCTGGATCGTGAAGCGGAACCGGAAGCCGGACCTGGCGGAGGTCATGCGGCGGCGGGAATATCACTTGTGAGGAGCGAGCTATGAAACGATTTGCGGAATCTCTGGCGCGGAACGCCGCCATGCTGGTCCTGCTGGCCGGGGCGGCGGCCGTGTCCCTGGGGGCGGGGATGATCTATCTGCCCGCCGGACTGATCACCGGCGGCGTGCTGGCCATGGCGGGCGCCGTGGTGTCTTTGCAGGGGGAGGTTGACGAATGAGCTTTCGGAAGGGTCTGGCGCGGGCCGGACGGACATTGGACAGCCCCCGGCGGAAATCGCTGGGCGGGGTGGTGCCCACCGTCACGCTGGATAACCCGGCGGGGTGGCTCTCCGGCGACGAGAGCGCGGCCATGAGCCGGGACAAGGCCATGAAGGTGTCCACGGTGAACCGGTGCGTGGAGGTGCTGAGCACGTCCATGGCGGTGCTGCCGGTGTACATCATGAACGAGGCCACCAAGGAGCGGCTGGACGCCCACCCCCTGCGGCCCATGCTGTGGGGCAGGGCAAACGAGGCTATGAGCACCTTCGACTACCAGCGGCTGATGATGTGCAACCAGCTGCTGCGGGGCAACGCCTACGCGGGCATCCTGCGGGACGGCTCCAGCGGGCGGCCCCGGGAGCTGCTGCCCCTCCCTCCGGACTATGTGCAGCCGGTGCTGGACGACGGCGGGCGGCTGTGGTACGTGTTCACCCACCCCGTCACCGGGGAGATGACCCTGCTGCGGCCGGAGGACGTGATCCACTACAAGGCCTACAGCGAGGACGGGCTGGAGGGCGTCAGCGTCCTCAGGCGGGCGTCCCTGACCCTGAGCACCGCCCGGGCGGCGGCCCGGTACGAGAACAGCACCTGGCTCAACGGCGGCCAGCCCAGCGGCATCCTGACCACGGAGGCTCAACTGGGCGACAGTATCCCCCGGCATCTGCCGGACGGCACCGTGGTGTACGTGGATCCCAAGGAGGAGCTGCGGCGCTCCTGGGAGAGCGTCCACAAGGGGCCGGACAAGGCCTTCCGGGTGGCGGTGCTGGATCTGGGGCTGAAATACCAGCCCATTTCCATGACCAACACGGACGCGCAGTTCGTGGAGAGCAATGAGATACGGGTGGCGGACGTGTGCCGGTTCTTCGGCGTGCCCCTGCATCTGGCCTACGCCGGGAAGCAGAGCTACGCCAGCAATGAGCAGAACGGCATCGAGTTCGTCAACTACACCCTGCTGGGCTACGAGACCCAGTGGGGGCAGGAGGACAGCTACAAGCTGCTGCTCCCATCCGAGAGGAACGCCCGGCAGCGGATCAAGCGGGAGCTGAAGGTGTTCCTTAAAGGCGACACCACGGCCCAGGCGGCCTATTACCGGGCGATGCGGGAGATCGGCGCGCTGAACGCCGACGAGATACGGGCCCTGGAGGACCGGGGGAATATCCCCGGCGGCGGCACGTACTACGCCAGCTGGAACTACGGCCCGCTGGAGGACTTCGTCCGGCTGAGCGTCCTGCGGGCGCTGAGGAAAGAACCTGACAATGGAGGTGCGGAATGAACGGCATTCTGAAGGCCGCCCATGTGGAAAAGCAGGCGGTCAACGAGGCGGAGCTATCGCTGATCAACAAACAGGCCCTCCGGGAGCTGAAGGCCGAAGAGGTGTTCACCTTCCGGCTGGCGGCCTGCGACAACCAGGTGGACCGGGACCACGAGCGGTTCACCGACAAGGCGCTGGAGGGGCTGGCCCCCCTGTTCGTGGGCCGGTCCGTGCTGATGGACCACAGCTGGAGCGTGTCCAGCCAGACGGCCCGGGTGTACGCCGCCGGGGTGGAGGCCCACGGCGAGGTGAAGCGGCTGGTCCTCCGGTGCTACATGCCCCGGACGGAGGCCACGGCGGCGACCATCGGCGCCATTGAGACGGGCATCCTGCGGGAGTGCAGCGTGGGGTGCTCCATGGGCAGCGCGGTCTGCTCCATCTGCGGGGCCGACCAGACCAAGGCGTACTGCGAACACCGGGCCGGGCACGCCTACGACGGCCAGACCTGCGTGATGGCCCTGGACGACCCCAGGGACGCCTACGAGGTGTCCTTCGTGGCGGTGCCTGCCCAGCCGGAGGCGGGTGTGGTCAAATCCAAGCGCTACGGCGGCCCGGAGAAGCCGGAGCCGCCGGACCCCGATACCGAGACCCAGCGCATGGCGGAAGCCGTGCAGGAACAGGAAACAAGACGATATGGAGGTATTTGAGACATGACGTATCAGGAATTTCTGGAGCTGAAGAACAAGCGGGCGGAAAAGCTCAAGGAGGGCGAAGCCCTGCTGGCGAAAAAGGACTTTGAGGCCCACAAGACCCTCATGGGCGAGGTGCAGAAGATGAACGAGGAGATCGACGCCGCCGAGGCCCAGCTGGCCGAGGAGGGCCGCTTCGCCGAGGACGACGCCAGGCTGAAGGCGCTGCACATGCAGCAGAAGAAGCAGAAGGAGGACGACGCGGCGGAAAAGAGCGCCGACGACATCAGGTCCCAGCCGGAGTACGCCAAAGCCTGGGCGGAGGCCCTGCGGTCCGGCATGTCGGTGAAGAAGTCCCTGGGTGTGGAGAAGTTCAACATCCTCCACAAGGCCCTGACGGTCAGCGGCGGCACCCCCGCAGGCTCCGACGGCGGCTTCCTGGTGCCCGTGGACTTCGACAACGCCATCATCCGGGAGGTCAAGGACTATCTGGACCTTTCCACCCTGTTCAACGTGGAGACCGTGTCCACCATGACCGGCTGGCGGGCCGTGGAGACCGCCGGACAGCGGACAAAGCTGCCGGTGGTGGGCGAGAACACGGCCATCGGCAAGAACAATCAGCCCAAGTTCAAGAAGGTCACCTACAGCATCCAGAAGTACGGCGACCGGCTGGTGGTCTCCAGTGAGCTGATGGAGGACAACACGGCGGGCCTGATCCAGTATCTGGCCCAGTGGTTCGGCCCCAAGTACATTCTGACCAAGAACGACCTGCTGCTGAGCATCCTGAAGAAGCTGACCTTCACCGCCCAGACCGCCGCCACCGACAAGGACAAGGTGAAGGCCATCAAGTCCATCCTCAACAAGAGCCTGAACACGGCCTACAGCCGGGGGGCCGTGCTGCTGACCAACCAGAACGTCTATGACGAGATGGACAACTGGGTGGACGGCAACAACCGGCCCATGCTGGTGCCCGACGTGTCCGGCGATTTCGACCGCTTCAAGGGCCGCCGGGTGGTCTACGGCGACAACGACCTCATCGGCGAGCACTCCGTGACCACCTCCGGCCAGTCTCCCACCACCACCAAGTACGACCCCCTGTTCATCGGCGACTTCCGGGCGGCGGCCACGTTGTTCGTCCGCAAGGCCATGGAGGTGGCGGCCACCGACGTGGGCGGCGACGCCTGGACCAACGACGCCTATGAGCTGCGCTGCTTGTGCCGCATGGACGCCCAGAGCGTGGACGACACCGCCGTGGTGTTCACCGGCTACGCCCAGTCCTGACCATGACGGCGTTTGCGGAGCGGCAGCGGGCCATCCTGAGCTACTGCCGCATTGACGACCCCGCCCAGGAGGAGCTGGCGCTGCTGGAGGAGCTGTACGGCGCCGCCGTCAGCTACATGGCGAACGCGGGCGTTGCGGAGCCTGCGGCGGGAGACCCCCGGCTGGCCCAATACCGGCTGTGCGTGAATGTGCTGGTGCTGGACGGGTACGACAACCGGGACGCGGCCCTGCCGGGGACCATCGTGACGGACAACCCGGTCTTCCGGCGGATGCTGGTCCAGTTGCAGCGGACGGAGCCGCCCCGGTCCGATTCGGACACCGGGGCGTAAGGAGGGACGGCTATGGCGGTCAACGCGGGAGACCTGCGGGAACGGCTGCGGGTGCTGACCTGCGCGCCGGACGGAGACGGCCTCCGCTGGACGGAGACGGGCCGCGTCTGGGCGAAGGCGGAGCCGGACAGCCGGAAAAATCTGTTTTCCGGCGTGGGCATCGGGACCCGGGGCGTGACCTTCACCATCCGGGCCCGGCCGGGGCTGACGCTGCATCAGGCATTTTTCTGGCGGGGGCGGCACTGCTTCCTGACAGATATCGCCCCCCGGACGGGCTGCCCCGGCTACTGGGACGCGCGGGCGGCGCTGGTGACGGTCTCCGACTGCCGGAAGGACGCAGACCGGCAGATACCGGGGATGCGCTTTCCCGGCGTGCTGACGGAGAAATACGCGGGGCACGACCAGCCGGACCTGCACGCCGAGACGGTGACGGACTATGTGCTGGTGACGCCCAAGGCGGTGGAGCTGGCCCCGGGAAGCTGGGTGACGGCGGACGGGGCCTATTACCGGGTGCGGGTCCCCCATCTGCTGGACCCATACAAGAACGAATTTGAGATACGCCGGAAGGAGGACTGCTGAATGAGCCGCCGGATGGAGCTGGACAGGCAGGCGTGGGACGCGCTGTGGCAGTACTGGGAGGACTTCATTACGGAGGAGTGGCCCGGGGCCAAAAAGGCGGCGCTCTTCGCCGCAGGGCAGGCGGTGCTGCCCGTCCTGAAAAGCCAGATCGCGAAGCGGGTGGACGACCAGCGGGGCCGCGTGCGGCGCTGGCAGGAGCTGCGGCTGGGAAGCCGGGGCGGCTACGCGGCCATTTCCCCCCGGGGGAACCTGGTCGCCGCCGGAAGCGGCCAGCTGACGGACCGGGACGTGACCCGGTATCTGGAGCACGGCCACCGCGTCCGCCTGCCCTCCGGCCGGTCGAAGCGGTATGACCCCCATATCCGGAGCGGGCGGCTCTACGTGCCCGGAAGGCTGTTTTACAGCTGGACGAAGCTGGACGCCGGGAAGATCGCGGTGGAGGCCGCTGACAAAGCGCTGCGGGAGGCCAGCGACGCGCTGGACGACGCGCTGTACGGAGGAGCAGGATGAAACCGTCTGACATTCAAGCCGCCCTTGTGGAACGCCTGAAGGAGGCGTTTCCCGGGGAGGCGGTCTACACCGACCTGACCCCCCGGGACTTTGAACGCCCCAGCAACCTGGTGGAGCTGGCCGGGATGGAGCTGGACGCCCTGGGGACGGGGCTGTCCGCCGTCCAGCTCCGCTGGCGCTGGCGGCTGACCACCTTCTGCCAGGTGGACCAGGTGCACGATTCCCACCTGCCGGAGCTGGATCTGCGGGCCATGCTGGTCATGAGCCTGTTCGGCGCGGGCTATGTGCGGGTGAAGGACCGGGCCCTGAAGGTGACCGCCTGCACGGCGGACACCGGCAGCTACGACGCGGCGGAGGTGACCGCCGTGCTTTCCCTGACCGTGGACCGGAGCGAGTTCGCGCCGTCTGCCGTCTATGAGACCATGCGGGAGCTGAGCGCCCGCTGTGAGCTGAAGGAGGAAAAAGCAACATGAGCACACTGACTATGCCGGCCGTGAACCTGGCCTTCCGCCAGCAGGCGGCCACCGCCGTGGCCCGGAGCCAGAAGGGCACGGTGGCCCTGATCCTGCGGGACGCGGCCCTTGCGGACAAGAGCTATGTCATCCATTCCCGGCAGGCCATCCCGGCAGGGCTGGGAGCGGCGAACCGGGCCAGCGTGGAGCGGGTATTCCTGGGCTATGTGAAGCCGCCCCGGTCCGTTCTGCTGTATGTGATGGGCGAGGACGACGCCATCGCTGCGGACTGCGCCGCGCTGGCCTGGCTGGCCACCCAGAAGTTTGACTATCTGGCGGGGCCGGACGACCTGAGCGCGGCGGAGGCGGGGGTCGTCAAGACCTGGATCGCCGGGCAGCGGCTGAATAACAACGCCGTTTTCAAGGCGGTGCTGCCTGAGCTGGCGGCGGACAGCGAGGCCATTGTGAACTTTGTGGGCGCGGGCATCGACACCGGCGGGACCTCGACTCTGTCCGCCGCAGCCTACTGCGGCCGGGTGGCGGGGCTGCTGGCGGGCACGCCGATGAATATTTCCGCCACCTACGCGCCGCTGCCGGAGGTATATGACGTCACCCGCATGACCGCCGGGGAGATGGATACCGCCGTGGGGGCCGGGAAGCTGCTGCTGTACCACGACGGCGAGAAGGTGAAGCTGGGCCGGGCGGTGAACTCCCTGACCACCGTGACCGGAAAAAGCGACGCCTGGAAGAAGATCAAGATCGTGGAGCTGCTGGACATGATGGGGCAGGACATCCGGCGGACCATTCAGGACAGCTATATCGGAAAGGTCCCCAACGACTACGCCCACAAGCAGCTGCTGGTGACGGCCATCTCCGACTATCTGGCGGGGCTGGCCCGGGACAGCCTCATTGAGGCGGACTACAGCTGCGGCATCGACACGGACGCCCAGGAGGCCTATTTGCAGACCCAGGGCACGGCCACGGCGGACATGAGCGAGGACGACATCCGGCAGGCCAACACCGGCACCCACGTGTTCCTGCGCCTCAGCGTGACCCCTGTGGACGCCATGGAGGACGTGGACACCGTGATCTACCTGCCGGTCAGCGTGTAAAGGAGGAGAGAGCATATGGCAATGGAAAGCGCGGCCCGCATTATGAACGGCACCTTCGGCCAGCTGTGGGAGGAGAGCAGCGAGATCGCGGAGGTTTCGGCCTTTCAGGCCAAGGTGACCAAGACCTACGACACGGTGAACCTGTGCCGCCAGATGTTTGAGGACCGGAAGCTGGTGAGCGTGAAGGGCACCGGCTCCATGACGCTGCATAAGGTATACACCCGGGGAGCGGACGACGCGGAGACGGCGGCGGCCGGCCGGGACCTGCGCAAGACCCTGGTGGGGGCGCTGGCGGACCCCGACGCCTACGGCGCGGAGCGGGTGGCCCTCTACGGCGTGAGCTACGACGAGCAGACGCTGGCGGACTGGTCCGCCGCCAAGAGCGGCACGGTGACCGTCCCCTTCCAGTTCACCGGCTTTCAGTATCTGGACAAGGTGGAGGCGTAAGGGATGGAGAAGAAAACGAGCACGCTGGACGTGCTGCTGCGGAGCGGGCTGCCGGATATGCGGAAGGAGCTGCCCGTGAAGACGGTGGAGCTGCCCCGCCTCAGCGCCCTGGCCGGGGAGCCGGTGGTATTCACCCTCCGGGGGCTGACCTACCGGGAGGTGCGCCGCCTGCAGGAGCACAGGGAGGACCGTTCCGCCTACGCCGTTCTGTACGGCTGCACGAACCCCAGCTGGAAGGACCCCCGGCTGCTGGAGCCGGAGAAGGGCCTCGCGACGCCGGTGGACGTGATCCAGGCGAAGCTGCTGCCCGGAGAGATCGAGGACCTGTTCGTTGAGATCCAGCTCCTGTCCGGCTATCTGCGGCGGACCATCAGCGACGTAAAAAACGCCTGAGGGCGGGAGACGACCCGGAGCTGAGCCTTTTATACTACCTGTTCCACCGCCACCACTGGCCGCTGGAGGACCTGCGGCGCCTCCAGGCGGACCGGGACGGGTGGCAGGAGCTGATCCGGGAGTTTTCCGCCTATGAGGCGGAGCGGCTGGCGGAGGCCGCCGGACGGTAAAAAACCGCCCTCCCACAGGGGGAGGGCGGAGATCCGGTATCTACAAGAGCATGAGCGGTAAGGCCAATAAAAACACGGGAACGAAGATGATGACGATATCCTTCAGAATGCGGCCATCATCCGCGGGAAGGCCGGAATTGATCTGCGCAATGTGGGAAAAAAGATCGGGGATCCCGACGCCCATGCCGATGAACGCGGCGATGCCGAAAATCAGAGTCCATACGATCATAGCAGAAGCGGAAGCATCAGGAGGCCAAGGAGCACGCACAGGCCAAGCATGAGCCCGATCCCGATCCAGCTGGCACGGGCGCCGGGATCGCGGGCGCATTCCTCTTTTATGATCTCAATTTCCCGTTTCAGTTCGTTCATCGCGTCTGCCTCCTTGGAGCGTAAATTCGGGCTTTATCTGATCACAGCTGACAGAAACAAGAGCATCAGTGAGATAAAAAAGATAACGAAGTCCCGCACGATGCGGCCTTTGTCGATGGGAAGTCCGGCGCGGCGCTGAGCGTCAAGGGAAGATGTATCAAAAACCAAAACGCAGCAGCAGACAAATGCTGCGATGCCGGTAAGCATGACCATGGCGGCGGATACTCCTTCCCCGAAATAATTTTCCATTATTTTATCACAATGTTCCCGGGGCTGTCAATGAACAGGGGTGATTTTACATGGCAGATGTTTCCATAGCGTTCAAGGGCTATGACTACATGACCTCCACGATGAAGCAGATCGCCGCGGGCGGCAGGAGCCTGAGCAAGGAATACGAGGCCCTTGAGCGCCGCGCGAAGGCGCTGGCGGACGGCAACGAAAAGCTGCGCCGGAAGCTGAGCGGCATGAAGCTGGAGGTCATCAACGCCAAGGACACGATGAAGGCGGCTGAGAAGCAGTTCAAAAAAACAGGCGACGAGGCCGACGGCATATCGCTTAAAAAGGCGGTCGAAGAGTATGAGCGGCTGTCCGCCGCCATCAGGGAGACCAAAGCCTCATCCGACCTCGTCCAGAAGTCCATGGCGAATACCGCCGACCAGATGCGGAAGCTGTTCGATTCGACCGGCGGTTCCGGTTCCGGCGGTATTGGTTCAGGAACCTTTGGTGAGAAGCTCACTTCTCTGGCCGGGGGGCTTGCGCAAGCCGGCATCATCAAGGAACTCGGCAGCGGCATCTCCGGAGCACTGGGGACCTGGATCACCAGCTTCCTGGGCCAGCCCAGCGCGACCATTGCGTCCAGTCTGGCTTCAGGCGTGGTATCCGGCATGTCCGCAGGCGCGATGCTCGGCCCGCCGGGGATTCTGGGCGGCGCTGCCCTTGGCGCGCTTTCCGGCCTGATCAGCGGGAATACGAAAATTTTTGAGCAGCAGGACGACGCCTTCCGGAGCTACTATCAGGGCCAGTATGAGACGGTGACGGGGGAGCAGGCGGACAGCCTGACCGCCGGAAGCGCCCTGGCCGCCGGACGGGAGACGGACCGCATCTCCTTCGCGACGCTGTTCGGCGACGCGGACACCGCCGAGAGCTATCTATCCGCCCTGGTGGACATGGCCAATCTGACGCCCTTCCTCTACGACGACCTGACGGCCATGAGCAAGACGCTGGCCACGTACAAGTACGGTGCGGATGAGATACTGCCGGTTCTGGAAACCATCGGAGATACCGGCGCGGCGTTGGGGCAGACCACCAGCGATATGACCATGGTGGCCACGGCCCTGGGGCGCATGCGCTCCAGCGGCAAGACCACGCTGGAGTACCTGAACATCCTCAACGACCGGGGCATCGGCGCGGTGGGGATGCTGTCCGACGCCTACGGCGTGGATCAGGGCACCATGTACGATATGATCTCCAAGGGCCAGGTGGAGGGCGGCAGGGCCGCAGAAATTATTCTGCAGGCCATGACGGACAGCTTCGCCGGTTCTATGGAGAACCAGTCCAGAACATTTTCGGGCCTGACCTCCACGGTGGAGGGCCTGACCCAGGAGCTGGACAACGCCATGGGCGAGGGCTACAACGAGGGGCGCAAGTCCGGTCTGGAGGCCCAGCGGGAGTGGCTGAGCGGCGAGAGCGGCCAGGCGGTCATGGAGGCCAATAAGGCCATCGGCGCATGGAAGGCGGAGCTGGAGAACAGCAAAGAGCAGTATATCCGGGAAGCCGTGGACGCCATGACCGGCTCGGACGAATACCAGGCGGCAAAGGCCCGGGGCGACGCCGCCGAGATGGGGCGGCTCATCATGCAGGCCAAGGTCCAGGGCATGAACGAATACAACGCCAGCGAGGGGGCCCAGCTGGCGCTGGAGAGCGAGAAGGCGCTGGCGGAGGCCATCCGGGACGACGCTTCCACCAACCGGGACTACTGGGACGCGGGGTACGAGAAGGGCAACTGGTTCACCAAGGGCCTTGCCGCCAGCATCGGCGGGACCTGGGACCGCGAATTTGAGGGCGTGACCGCCCACACCAGCCTGGCGGAGGACCAGCAGGCGTGGCTGCGGGACGCGGGCAGCAACGCCTACGGCCTGCGGTACGTGCCCTATGACGGCTATCCGGCCATCCTGCATGAGGGCGAGCGGGTGCTGACCGCCGCAGAGAACCGGAGCGGCGCGGGGGGCGGCGTGACGGTGCAGGTATCCGGAAACGAATTCATCGTCCGGGAGGACGCGGACATTGACGCCATCGCCCGGCAGCTGGCCCGGCGGGTGCGGGAGGCGCAGGAGACATACGGAGGGTGAGCGCATGCGGATGATATTCCGGAATACCCGGACCAATGAGGAGCTGGTCATGCCGGTGACGCCGCCGGGCTTTCAGCTGACGGCGGGGCGGCTGGTGGAGAGCCTGGACATGGCCCAGACGGGGCAGGTGAACCTGCCGGGGCTGCCGGCGCTGTTCAACGAGCAGCTGGAGTTCCTGCTGCCTGCGGAGGCCCGGAACTACACGGCCCCCGGCTACGGCGGGGACCCCTACGCCATTGCGGACAAGCTGGCCCGGTGGTCCGCCGATGGGGACGTGCTGCGCTTCATCGTGACGGACACGCCGGTGAACGTGCCCGTGCTGCTGCCGCCCATCCAATACCGGGAAGAGGGCGGCGCGGGGGACGTGACCGTGACGCTGACGCTGCGGGAGTACCGCTATCTGGAGGCGGAGACCACGGAAAAGGCCGATACCGGCAACACGGGGCGCAGCGTGGAGGCGGCCGGGAAGGCGGATACCGTATACACCGTGGTCAGGGGCGATACCCTGTGGGGCATCTGCCGGAAATACTACGGGGACGGGACCCTGTGCTACCGGCTGGCGGCCTATAACGGCGTTAAGAACGCGAATCTGATCTATCCGGGGCAGAAGGTCACGATCCCGGACAGATCGCTGCTGTGAGGTGGAGCCATGGCTTACGACGACCTGCTGAAGATCCGCACCTGGAGCGCGGACGGGAAAAAGACCTCCCACATCACCGGCCTTGTGCCGTCCCTGACATGGAGCGGGAGCCTGCGGGACTGCGCCAGGAAGCTGTCCTTTGACGCGCTGCCGGAGGCTCTGGCGGAGCTGGGGGGCATGACCCGGCTCTACCATGGGGCGGACATTCTGTTTTCCGGCCATATCCGCGCCCGGGAGCGGGCGGACGGCCGGCAGTACCTCAGCTGCACGGCCTACGACCGGGGCGTTTTCCTGAAGAAGAACAGCACGTATCTGGCCGTCCGGAACCAGACGCCGGAGGCCGTGACGGCCCGGCTCTGCGGGGAATTCGGCATCCCCACGGGGCGGATCGCCGCCACCGGCGTGGCCCTGTCCCGGAATTTTCTGGGGAGCACCCTTTATCAGGTGATCCAGACCCTGTACACCCTGGCGGCGGAGCGGACGGGGAAAAAATACCAGATCAGGTTCCGGAGCAACGATCTGGAGGTGGTGGAGAAGGCCATCGGCCCGGAGAGCATCCGGCTGGAGCCGGGGGTGAATCTCATTTCCTGCCGGGCGGAGGACAGCATCGAGGATATGATCTCCTCCGTGGCGGTGTACGCCGACGACTACAGCCGCACCGCCGTGTACGACAGCCCGGAGGGCTACCGGGACCTGTACGGCCTGATGCAGAAGGCCATCAAGGCCAGCGCCAGCGACGACCCGGCGGCCGCCGCCCGGACCCTGCTCCGGGACAACGGCGTGTCCACCGCCGTGACCGCCGTCTGCCTGGGCAATACCAAGCTCATTACGGGGAACGCGGTGGCCCTCCATGAGCCGGTGACGGGGACGGACGGGCTGTTCTGGATCACGGCGGACAGCCACACCGTCACCCGGGGCATTTACCGGACCACACTCACGCTGGACTTCCGGAACCTCATGGACAGCCAGGAGGCCGGGAGCCTGCCGAAAAAGTAAGGAGGCGCGTCATGCGGACAGACCCATACGCCGAGCTGCTGACGCTCATGCGGTCCGAATCGGACACCGGGGGCGTGCGGCTGATGCTGGGCACCGTGAAGCGGGCGGAGCCGCTGCTGGTGGACGTGGGCGGCACCGACCAGGAGGCGGGACGCTTTTACCTCTGCGGCCGGCTGGCGCGGGGCTCTTCGGAGACCGCTGCCCTGACGGGCGGGACCGGAGGCTTCACCACCGGCGGCGGAGAGCGCGGCGTTTCCATGGACCCGGGGTCGTTTTCCCTGACGGGGGCGGCGCTGAGCCGGACGGAGCCGGTTCTGAAGGCCGGAGACACGGTCCTTCTTCTGACGGAGAACCGGCAGACATTCTTTCTGATAGACAAGGTGGTGCATCTATGAGCATTTTTCCGGCCGTACAGCCGGAGGCGGAGGTCCTCCAGGCGGAGGGGCTGCCCCTGTGCCGGGAGGCGGCCTGGGACTTTGAGCGGGGCGTCCCCCTGTTTTCCGCGGGGAAGCCCCTGGAGGTCACCGGCGCGGAGGCGGTGCGGGTATGGGTCTGGAAGGCCCTGAGCACCCCCCGCTTCCGCCACGCGATCTATACCTGGGACTACGGCAGCGAGGTGGAGAACCTCGTGGGGCAGGCCTTTACGCCGGAGGTCAAGCAGAGCGAGGCCGTCCGGTACATCCGGGAGGCGCTGGCCGTGAATCCCTACATCCGGGCCGTCCGGCAGACGGACGTTTCCTTCAGCGGGACGCGGCTGCGCGTGTCCTGCACGGTGGATACCATTTACGGGGAGGTCGATGTAAGTGTTTGAGGATATCACGGTGGAGGGCATCAAGCAGAGGATCCTGGGCCGCTTGCAGACGGAATTGCAGACCCGGGAGGGCAGCTTTGTAAACGACATCATCAGCGCCGCCGCGGTGGAGCTCCATGACTGCTACCACCAGTGGGACAGTCTGGAGCCCCGTTTTTATGTGGACGAGGGCTCCGGCGCGTATATCGACAAGCAGGCCGCCGTGGTGGGCGTCACCCGCAAGCCAGGGACCGCCGCCTCCTGCGCCGTCACATTTACCGGCAGCGACGGCGCGCGGGTGCCGGAGGGCACTCCCTTTTACACGGACGCGGGGCTGACCTTCGTTTTGCAGGAGGAGGCGGTGATCTCCGGAGGAACGGCCTCCGGCGTGCTGGTCTCCGCCGGGACGGGGGACGCCTACAACATCGGCGCGGGGGAGATCACCCGCACGCTGCGCAACTACAGCGGCATTACCGCCTACGCCAACGGCGCGGCGTCCGGAGGCGCGGACCAGGAGACGGACGCGGCTCTGGCCGCCCGCTATTACGAGCGGATGCGCCGCTCTCCCACCTCCGGCAATCCCTATCACTATCAGGCGTGGGCCACCAGCGTGGCCGGGACCGGGGCCGCACGGGTCATCGCCAAATGGAACGGCGCGGGGACGGTCAAGGTGGTCCTGACGGACCCGGAGATGAAGCCCGCAGCGGAGAGCGTGGCGGCCGCCTGCGCGGCCTACATCGAGGAGCAGCGGCCTGTGGGGGCCAGTGTGACGGTGGTGTCCGCCCAGGAGAAAAGCGTCTCGGCGGCGGCTGCCGTACAGACGGACGGCTCCGCTTCGGCGGAGACCGTGAAGGCGGCCTTCCGCGCGGCTGTGGAGGGCTATCTGCGGGAGCTGGCGGCGTCGGCCTTCCATGAGAACGTGGACATGCAGACGGAGAGCGCCGGGAGCGGGGCCTACACCGTGCTGTACAACCGGGTGGCGTATCTGCTGCTGTCGGTGCCGGGGGTGGTGGACTACACCGGGCTGAAGCTCAACGGGGGGACCGCCAATGTGCCGGTGGCCGCTGAGGCGGTGCCCGTGCTTTCGGAGGTGACGCTGACATGGAGCACCTGATCGACTATTTCCCGGCGTATTACCGGGCGTCCCCGGAAATGCGGGACCTGCAGCAGGCCATGGAGCCGGAGCTGGAGGCCCTGCGGGACTATCAGGCGGATATCGCGGCCCAGCTCTGCCCGGAGACCGCCACCTGGGGCCTTTCCGTCTGGGAGGCGGCGCTGGGCATCCCCGTGGACGATGAGAAGGACCGGGAGTACCGGCGCAGCCGCGTCCGGAGCAAGCTCCGGGGCAGCGGCGTGACCACGGCGGCCATGATCCGGAACACGGCGGAGAGCTTTTCCAACGGGGCGGTGACGGTCACGGAGCTGCCGGAGCAGAGCAGGCTGGCGATCCGCTTCGTGGGGACGAAGGGCATCCCGCCCAACATGGACGACCTGACGCAGACGCTGCGGGAGATACTGCCCGCCCATCTGGCGTGGGTCTACGAATTCATATTCAACACCTGGGCGGCCGCCGGAGCGCTGACATGGGCGCAGGCCGGGGCGCTGACCTGGGATCAGCTGAAGGAGGACGAGCTCAATGGCTGAAACGGAAAATCTGGGACTATCGCTGCCGGCGGGCAGCGACTATGCCGATATTGAGGTCCTGAACGAAAATTTCAGAAAAATCGACCAGGGGGTCTTCACGGCGCTGGCGAAAAAGCCGGACGCGGCGCTGTCCTACACCGTGCTGCACGTGGCCAAGACCGGCAGCGACGAGAGCGGCGACGGCAGCGAGGACAATCCCTACCTCACCATCCAGAAGGCGGTGAACACCCTGCCCAAACTGCTGCTGAACCGGGTCATCATCCGGGTCCACGGGGGGACCTACGACGAGGACGTCCAGCTGTCCGGCTTCTGCGGCTTTGAGAATCTGGTTTTGCAGGGCGCGTCCGGGGAGAGCGTGCAGGTAAAGACGGTCTATGTGTATCTGTGCACCCCGGCGGTCTCCGTCGAGAACCTGACGCTCACCGGCGTTCAGGCGAGCCAGTACAACGCCTCGCTCCTGTTTTCCCAGTGCCGCAGCGTGCTGGCGGATCAGATCACCTGCACCGGCGCGGTGGCCTCCGCCGTGGGCGGGGCCTTCCGGTTCAACGTTGTGGGCATGGCCCGGGTCACCAACTGCGTGATCTCCAACAAGCCCATCGCCATTGACGTCAACGGCGGCCTGGTCTATCTCAACGACAGCGACACCGGAACGGGCAACACGGTGGCCATCCGCTGCGGCTCCGCCTACGGCAGGCTGGGGGGCTATGTGCAGAAGGGCGGCGCGGCGATCAGCGGCGAGGAACAGAAAGGGTACGGTGGTCAGATATGGTAATGACGGTCTACGGGCAGGAAATTCCCTGTGCGCGGGCGGAGAAGGGCGCGGACTTTGTCCGGGCCTACGACGAAAACGGCGTGTGCGTCTTTGAGGCGGCGAAAGTCAAGAGCTTTGAGGGGTACGCGCTGGAGGGCGGAGAATGGAGCGAAGCCGCCGCGCCGCCCACCAATGAGGAGCTGGCGGCGGAAAACAAACTGCTGAAACAGCAGGTGTCCGCCCTGACGGAGCAGCAGTCTTTTTATGAGGACTGCATCGCCGAGATGGCGGCAGTGGTCTATGCGTGAGTTTATCGCCACACTGGCGTTAAACGTATATTTCAAATTTGAGAAAGGAAGTACAGAAATGATGGCTATGTTGTTTGCGCAGAGGGTTATCCTGGGGAAAACGGAGTTCGACGCTGTTCCCGCCAAGCTGAAAGCCCAGGTGGCGGACATTCTGATCAACGAGTGCGGCCTGCCGGAGCTGGTGCCCGCCGAGTACGGCGGCACGGCGGACGTGGATGAATAACACCTGCGTCTGCTGCGGGGCGGTCATCCCCGAGGGGCGGCAGGTCTGCCCCATCTGCGAAAGGCAGTGGGGGGAATTTCAGCTGCACGAAAGCGTGCAGAAATCCGGACCGCGGCGCGGGGAAGTGACAGCGGGAAAGACGGGCGTGCGCGCCTGCCGCCGGAGGCGGCCCGCCTGTTCATAACAATGGAGGTGTTTTATATGACCCAGGGAGACGCTTACAATCTGGAGATCAGCATCACGAACCGGGGGGAGGCCCTGGACGTGGAGACGGTGGAGCAGGTGGAGGTGACGCTGCTAAACCTCACCCGCTCCTATCCGGAGGAGGTCACTTACTCCAACGGCAAATTTCTCTTTCCGGTGGCCCAGGCGGAGACCTTCCGCCTGCCGCCCATGTGCCCCATGCAGGTGCGGGTGAAGTTCAAGGGCGGGGACGTCATCGGCTCCCCGGCCCAGACGGTCAACGTGGCGGCGGCGCTGAGCAGGGCGGTGCTGTGATGGTCCGGTTTGATTTGACAGCGCCGTCGGCGGACTTCCGTCTAAAAGCGCCTCCGGCGCTGGCGGTAGGCTTTGACGTGACCGCCAAAGCCGGCGCGGATGGCTACAGCCCTTCCGCCAAGGTGGTCAAGACGGGCCATACCGCGACCATTACCATTACGGACAAGGACGGCACCACCACAGCCGTCGTGGAGGACGGCGCGCCGGGAGCCAAGGGAGACCCCGGCGTCACGCCCGACATCCGGATCGGCACAGTGACCACGCTGGAGCCCGGGGAGGCCGCCACGGCCAGCATGAGCGGTACGGCGGAAAACCCGCTGCTGAATCTGGGTATCCCCAAAGGAGCGCCGGGTGAAACGGGAGGCGGGGGCGGTTCAGACGTCTCCCTGGGCCTTTCCGGCGTGAGCGCGGGGGAGGCCCCCGTTGCCAAGACCGTGGACGGCGACGGGAAGCCCACGGCGTGGGAAGCGGCGGCGCTGGCTCGGGTAAGCGGGTCGAATATGGCGGGTCTTACTGTGGAGGCAATGGATACCTGGAGGACCGCTATCGCCGCTCTGCCGGGGGTAAAGGTCTACGGCAAGGCGGACGCCGACGGCAAGATCATGGGCTATACCGACGCGGCCTGCACACAACAGATAACCAGCTATATATACGCTATGCAGATTCGCGAGTACGGCAACGCCCTGCTGATCTATGACCACAAGACCTATCAGTGCGTGGGGTTCGAGGAGCCCGCGTCTATGCAAGGGTCTGGGGCCTACGTAGTTGTTGTGTTTTTCCGCTCTGAGATCACCACAGATTCCGCCGGTGCCGCTGCGCTGAAGGTGGAGACCGCGAAGATGGACATCATGAGTTACCTGGCCGGTGAGACCGACGCGCCCATTACGATCACGGCGGGAGAGTTGCCGCTGACCGCTGCCGCAACGACCTGATTTTGAAAGGAGACCATTATGTACAAATTAAATCTGGAACTGAAAAACGGCATGAAGCTGAAGCTGGAGGTCCCCGCCGGGCTGGTGCGTGTGCTGGACGTGGAGCGGCCCCTCGCCGTAGGGGACGTGAATGGGGACGGCCAGGTGGACGAGAAGGACGCTATGGCCATCATGGACCATCTGGCCGGGATCGCGCAGCTGGACGAGGACGCGCTGAAGCGGGCGGACGTCAACGGCGACGGCGAGGTTGACTTCGTGGACGCCATGGCCATTATGGATAAGCAGGCAAAATAAGAGCCGCCCCAATGGGCGGCGGAAATTGACAAAGCGGGGCTTTTCTGGTAGAATGAAGCCGCTCCGAAAGGAGCCAGAAGGGCGTTGCCATATACGGTAGGCGGTTAGCACTTCCCGGAAGGGAGGTGGTGCCAATGGTTACATATGATGCGCTTTTTGCGTACTCGCTTGTTATCATCGGCCTTGTAGGTCTGGTAATTCAGATTTGCAAACGAAAATGACCGCCCCCTCGCCAAAGGTATGCGGTCATCTCGTTTGACTTCATTCTTTTAGGCTAACCGCTTATCGGCAGCGCCCTTTCTGTTTTTCATTATACACACCCGTGAGCCGCTTTGTCAAGTGTGACAGGGCGGCTTTTCTTCCGCACGAAAGCAAGTCGGAAAATCCAACTCTAAACCGCATCGAAGGGGATGGTCAGCATCGAAATCATACAGATCGTAATCAGCGCCGTGACCGGCTCCGGGGTCACGGCCATCATCCTGGCGCTGCTCCAGCGGAAGTGGGCCAGGGACGACAAGAGCGACGCCATCGTGGAGGCCCTGAAGGTCCTCATGGTGGACCGCGTCCGGCACCTGGGACAGGCGTACATAGCCGCCGGTTCCGTCAGTCTTTCGGACAAGGAGGCCTTGGAGGAGATGCACCGGGCGTACAAGGCGCTGGGGGGCAACGGGCATCTCAACACCATCATGGCGGAGGTGGACGACCTGCCGCTGAGAAAGGAGTAACTTATGGACATCGGAACTTTCGGCATCGCGGGGGTGGCGGTGATCACCGTCATCTGCTACCTGATCGGACAGGCCGTGAAGGCAAGCGGCCTGGAAAACAAGTGGATCCCCATCATCGTGGGGACCTGCGGCGGCGTGCTGGGGGTGGCGGGCATGTTCCTCATGGCGGATTTCCCCGCCCAGGACTATCTCACCGCCGTGGCCGTGGGCATCGTGTCCGGCCTGGCCGCCACCGGCGTGGACCAGATCGGCAAGCAGCTGAATAACTGAAAGGAGAACGATTATGACAAAATTCATCAAGGCGTCTGACGGCAGAGACATCCGCGTTTCCACCCGGCCCGAGCCCTACGGCGGCGCGGAGTACGGCTCCCCCATTCCCATGATGGACCGAGACAGGGCCCGGGCGGACACCACCGTCACGGCCATGGGCTTTGCGCTCAGCTATGACAGCCTGGGCTACTGCTACAAGCGGGTGCGGCTCCATGGTTGACGTCTTCGACTGCGCAAAGGCGCAGGTCTACCACAACACCGGAAAGCTGACCCCCGCCCAGATCAAGGCCAGGACCGGCTGCACCCACATCATCAACGGGTATCTGTTCAACACCAAGTTCCAGCCGGTGGGCTGGACGGTGATCGATGGGAAGATCATCAGCCGGGACGCCTATCAGGACTGGGGCGTGTCCATCGGCGCCGACGGCAAGCCCCGGATGCTGACGGACCGGGGCGGCTCCTTCCTCTCCGGCGTGCCCATCCTCAAGGCCGGGACCAGGCTCTACCGGGGCCTGACCGCCGACGTGGCCCGCAGCGCCGCCCGGACGGCGGTGGGCTGGATGCCCAACGGCAAGGTGTGCCTGTGGTGCGACAAGTCCCCCATGACCCGGGAGACGCTGCAAAACAAGCTGCTGGGGCTGGGCGTGTCCGACGCCCTCATGCTGGACGGCGGCGGCTCCACCCAGGGCATCTTCCCAAAGAACACCGTTTCCAGCACCCGGAAGGTGCCCACGCTGCTGCTGTTCTGGGAGGCGGAGACGGCCAGGGCGGAGGACGACCCGGCCATCGCGTGGGGCAAGGCCCAGGGCTTTCTGACGGACGCCAACGCCGGGGAGACCGTGACTCGGAAGCAGCTGGCACGGGCGCTGTACAAGGCGGTGGGCGGCCATGGTTGAGATCAACGCCTACAGCAAGGCGGCCTCCGGGGGCAGGCAGCTGAGCAGCCATTTCAAGGTATCCGAGTTTGCCTGTAAAGACGGGAGCGATACGGTGCTGGTAGCGCCCCGGCTGGTGATGGTGCTGGAATCCATCCGCACCCACTTCAACGCACCTGTGACCGTCAGCAGCGGCTACCGGACGCCCCAGTATAACGCCGCCAAGAACGGCGCGGCTCACAGCCAGCACTGCTACGGCATGGCGGCGGACATCGTGGTCAAGGGCCAGACCCCGGAGACGGTGGCGGCCTACGCCCGGCAGCTCATGCCGGATTGGGGCGGCGTGGGCACCTACAAGAGCTTCACCCATGTGGACGTCCGGGAAACCCGGGCGGACTGGCTGGGCTGAAAAACGGAAAGGAGGGCACAGAGGCCACAAGGAAAAGCTCTCCGCCTATTACTTCGGCATCGTCAAGGCCGGGAAGTAGGGAATATCTAAATGCATATCCACTCAAGGCGGTCCGAATCGGACCGCCTTAAATAGTTATATAATTGATATGCCTCAACAGATGCGCATCAATTATATAACTATTCGCCGCAAACAAAATCCGTATCAGAGCCGGAGGTCGTATTCTATGTGGCGGTCTCCATACAACCGGATCTCCTTCATAATGATCCGCCAGAAATCCCGCTTTTTATCCTTGGGTAAATCTTGATAGACCTCCCGCCAGTTTCCGGACAGCAGCTGGTCCAGTTGGGAAAAATCCGGCGCCGGAGCCGCAGACTGGCGCTGCTCCAGATCCTCAATTTTCGCGTTGAATTCCTCAAAATCCCGCTTATACTCGTCAAGCGAGATCAGGTCGTTCAGAAACAGTTCTTTCAATTTTGCCCGCTTTGTATTCAGCGCTGAAATTTCAGCGCGGTAATTTTTTTGCGGTGTTCGCTGCCGCTGATTTTCCATGGAGACCTTTGCCTCCCGGACCTTCGTCTCCAGCGTGTCCAGGATGTATGCTTCAATTTTGCTTTCGCTGAGGTTCGTCTTGCTGGGACAGCCGGAGCGCTTGATATAATGCCCGGGGCAGTTGTACAAGGGGACCTTGTTCCGCACGTTTGTGCGCCCGCCCAGATGGGCGCCGCATTCTCCGCAGACAATGATCCCGGAAAACAGATAAACCCGGTTCTGCGTGACCTTTCGGACCGTATGCCGCCGCATGGACATGATCCGGTCAAATTCGTCACGGGTGATGTAGGCCGGGGCCATGCCGTCCACACCGTAATAGTGCCCATAGTAGACAGGGCTGCGCAGCATCTTGCTGGCAAGCTGGTATTCAATGCGGAGCCCGTACTCCGCCAGGACATGGGCCTGGGTCTCACTGACAGAGCCGCAGGTCAGATATTTTTGGAAAAAAGCCGCGACCGCGTCCTCGGTCTTCGGGTCCTTAACGAGAGCTTTCCCTTGAAGCTTGTACCCGGTAGGTGCGTTCCCGGTCAGCGGTTCCCGCCGGGCGCGTTTCCCCTCGAACACGAACTTGATGCGTTCACTGGCCCGGTCGGCCTCGTCCTGGGCGACGGAGAGCATGATATTTACTTTCAGGCGGCCGGCGGCCGTCTGGGTCTCGTAGTCCTCCTGAGTGGCCTGCCAGCTGACGCCGCACTGATCCAGAATGTCCTGCACGGCGTAGTAATTGCCCACGTTTCGGAACCAGCGGTCCAGCTTGATGAACAGGATCACGTCTATTTTTTTCGCCCGGCAGTCGTCCAGCAGGCGAAGCAGCTCCGGACGGCGCTTGTAGGGCTTTCTGGCACTGATGCCGGCATCCTCGTAGACTCCGGCAATTACCATCCCGTGGGCTTTGGCGTATGCCTCAAGGCTGGCCCGCTGCTCACTCAGGGACAGGCCGTGCCGTGCCTGTTCCTCTGTGGAAACGCGGATGTATAACGCCGCTCTGATCATAGCCTACCACCGCCCGGTTCTCTCTTTGATGTAAAATTAGGCCGCAGCTATGGGCCTTGGGTATAAGATTGGAGGGTACATATGAGCAACCAGACCACCCGCACCGTGTCCGAATCGGACCGCGACTACGCACTGGAGCTGTTCGCTTCCCTGTCCCCGGCGGAGCAGGCAGAGATCATTGCTCTTGCCGTTTCCGCCGCAGCATCTCCGCAATGATCTCGTTCTGAGCCTGCGGAGACAGCGTGTCAAAAATCCGGGCAAATTCCTGCGTCAGTCCGCCTTCTTCGGGAGGCGGGCTTTTTACTTGCAATTTCGACAGCGATCTGCTATCATATTCCCGGCACTGCCAGTAACGGTAGGCGGTTGGCCCCTCCAGTCCGGAGGGGACTTCTTGCCCCCTCCAGCGAGGGGGTGATGCGTATGCTTACATACTCAGATCTGTTTCAGTTCTGTCTTGTGATCATCGGTATCATTAGCCTGTTTTTTCAGGCAAAAAAGAAGTAACCGCCCTGCCTCCCAAGCTTTGCGGTTACTTCTTGCAATCGTAACATAAGGGAGCCAACCGTCTACCGGCAGCGCCTTATGTATTTATGCGGTAACCGCCCGGGACCCAATCCAAGCGGTTACTTCTTTTTGACTTAACTGTTTGGGGCCAACCGTCTACCGGCAGTGCCCTTTTCTGTTTTCAGTATAACCGCTCAATATAAATTTGTCAAGGCATCCCGCAAATCAAGTAGAGATCATTGCTCTTGCCGTTTCCGCCGCAGCATCTCCGCAATGATCTCATTCTGCGCCTGCGGAGACAGCGTGTCAAAAATCCGGGCAAATTCCTGCGTCAGTCCGGCTCCTTCGGGAGCCGGGCTTTTTTCTTCTTTCCCGGTCAAAATGTACTCCGCCGTGGTTCCCAACGCTGCCGTGATTTGTGGCAAACACTTTACAAAAGATTTTGATATGCGTTTACGCCACTGGCTGACGATTGACGGAGTGACGCCAATTTCGGCGGCAAAGTCCTTCTGCTCCTTGTATTTTTCATCCACCAGGGCAAAAAGACGGTCTACTGAGTCCATTGGAATCACCCCCAACAAAATGCACAATCGCAATAACGTAAATTGTGAAAGGCTACAAAAATTAGCAAATTGCGATTTTAACCTTGAAATTTATGAAATTGCGATTTAAGATATAGCCACAAACTAAAAAGCCAAAACCTAACAAACCAAGTAAAAAAAGAAAGGAGGATGCGAGGATGTTCCAATACTTTGCCGTTGAGAAAGCCCCCGGAATGTTGATATTCCTGACAGATTCCGACATGTCGCTTGACCATCAGCGAGAGCGTTTGGAGGAAAAGCTGACCCTGCGGACCGGCGTCAAGTGCGTGGTCATCGACTGCGTAGACGATCCGGCGTCAACTCTGCTTTATGAGCGCACGAATCAGCTCCGGGAGCTGCTGGAACAGCAGGCCGAAGAGCGCAGAGAGGAAGCCCGTCGCAATTGCGCCGATGATCGCAAGTTTTATTTGAAAATGATGCTCTCGCTCGTTTTGAGCTGCTTTTTCGGCGGCCTCCTGGCGGTGCTGCTCATGCTCTAACAGCGCAGCCTTGCCTCTGTCGCTGATGGTATAAATGCCTGAGCCATTGCGGTCGATCAGCCCCTCTTTGAACATGGATTCCGCCCGGTGATGAGAGTAACCGGGGGCATCGTCTAACCGCATTTTAGTCAGGTCGGCTCCCTGCGGCTGCTTATCCAACCAGCAGAGAAGATTGATTTGATCGGGCGCAAGCATCCCGTTTACTTCGCCTGCTTGAGCAGGATGATGTCCTTGGTGTTGGTCTCCACGGCCCCCTCCAGATAGGTCACCCGGTCATCCAGGTCTTCCATGACCTCGGTGGACGCCTTGCGCTCCGTCAGGAGGGCGATGGAATCGCTCAGGGCCTGGAACTTGGGGTCGAAGTATGCCTCCATCAGCACCATCATGCGCTGTTCGGACTCCTGGCTGAGCTTCTGCGCATAGGCCATCATGCGCTGTTCGGATTCCTGGTTGAGTTTGTTTATTTGCTCGGTCATCCGCTGTTCGGATTCTTTCCGCCGTTCCTCAGACTCCTGGTGGAGCTGTTGGGAATAGGCCATCATGCGCTGTTCGGATTCCTGGTTGAGTTTCTGGATCAATTCCAGATCGTGTTGGTCAAGCATGGCGCTTCTCCTTCGTGTTATTTTTGCAGCGGATCCATAGGAACAACGGTGATTTCTAAGCCGAGGGCCAGACGCACAATGGCACGGCTCCGTGCATCCGCCTGCTGGTATGCGGCCGCTACATCCAGAGCCTCTGGGTCAAGAGGGGCTGCGGATACCGGGAGCGGCCACCTGATCCTTTCGGGGGCGGGCTGGCTTTCGTTTCCGGTCAAAATGTACTCAGTCGTTGTTTCTAATAATTCTGCGATCGCTTTGATGTATTTAGGCTTTGCGAACGATTCTGATTTTCCCCTACGCCATTCACTAACGATAGAAGGCGTAATCCCTAATTTGGCAGCAAATTCCTTTTGCTCTGGATAACGTGCATCGACCAATGCAAAAAGGCGCTTTGCAGCATCAGAAATATCCAATGGAACCACCCCACAGACTATCACAAAAAGCCTACGCATATTTTGTGAGATTTTACGATTGACAAACGTAATTTTCAGATTTATAGTATAGCCACAAGGGACATAACCCCCATGACAATATACCACAGGGGACAGACGAAAGAAAGGAGGTACGAGTGCGTGAGAGGCAAATCCAGTATTTTCAAAGACTGCCAGCAGATTGCGGAGCAAGCACGCATCGAATACCTGAAGCGCAAGGAAGTGGAGGCAGAAAACCGGAAGCTGCGGGCGATGCTCTACCTCATGTGTGCCCTGCTATCAGTGGGACACGGAGCAGTCCTGCTTGTGCTAATAGCGACACTATTGACAAGATGATCGCTGCCACAGCAATTCCAGTGGTGACCCAGTATCGGCGGGTAACGGTTAGCTGCTCCTGACGTTTCAAGCGGTACGCATTCAGAGCTTCCCGGCCGTTGTCCGAAAGAACGAGAACATTGCGGGGAATGGATAGTTCCACCTGTTTCAGTGGGAAACGGCGATCATAATCATGTCGGATCAGCCCTTTTCGCAGGAAATATGCGTATGGATCGTCCCGCATAACGGAATTGCTGATAGCTCCCTGCTTCTCGATTTCCGCCAACGCCTTGAACTCATCAGGGCTCAACGCAACTGGGACAAGAGCAGTTTCCATGATAGTCTCCAATCTTCGTTTACGATTATTTCCGGTGGCTCTGGGGGTCGTCGGTGCGGCCCAGAAGGTAGTCCACGGAG